>Ga0208648_1000647_pt1 | contig 32933 bp, 52 predicted proteins | sample AntAceMetag02UKL_FD_184772 | JGI IMG/M metagenome (GOLD analysis project Ga0208648, IMG submission 184772) | Saline lake microbial communities from Ace Lake, Antarctica - Antarctic Ace Lake Metagenome 02UKL (SPAdes) (version 2) | ecosystem: Environmental > Aquatic > Non-marine Saline and...
AATCGCCGTCCTTGCACCCTCTCGGCGTAGACCCGTCCAGCTCTACGCAGAGAACTTTCAACTGCTCCGGCGTGGGCTTGCAGATCATCTGGGCGGGTGGCTCGGCGGGCGCTTCAGCGGAGCCATATAACGCAAACAAATCCTTGCTTAATTGTGGCAAGTGCTCCTTAATCCGTTTGGCATATTCCAGCACTCCATAACGACACGCTTCCACGTGAGCCGGATCGCACCCCGGGTGTTTGTCGAGGCGCAATATAAAGTATTCCGCGTTCACGTCGCATGGCGATCCGTCTGCGTGACTGACATGATACTTTATTTTTAACCCGTCGTGCTTATCCTCCGGCGTGGGCTTGGGGATGTCCTCGCGCTCCAGGTCGGCGAGGATGGCGCAGAGCTGATTAACTTCACAAGGTGTATATGCAGTCCGCATTAATCCGTTAATCACCGCCCGTAACCGCTCTTTCATTTCTTTGTTATCCATGACCCACCTCCTTCTTGTTCCATCGTTTTTTTGCAGTATTATCGGCAATCATCATGGCGAAGTTGGCTACGTCAGCGGTTTCTTCCACGGTATTTTTAATGTCGTCTTTATTACCGTCCTCCAAAATGCTGCCGTCGAGTTCGTTGACTTCTTGTTCAATCCTATCCAGCAGGTATTGCGGTTCGCATTTTGACCAGTTACCTTTCCATTCGTTTTCTCGAAGTTTTCTTTCCATTTGACGCGTGAACCAAAGCACTTCTTTCCTAATTTTCATTTTGCGTCCTCCTTCTTGTTTCTCGCCGTGACCGCCTCCAGTTTTTTACGACAAAATCCCACAAACATTTTGAGATTAAATTTGTAAAACGGTTCAGTTTTATACCTGTCCTTAATTAAATCTTCGGCATATTCAAGGCCAAATTGAATATCGCCCGAATTATACCTCTCCTCTTCCCATTCATCAAACTGGCCGGTTAGTTCCATAAAATCCAACACCAGTAATTTACAGAGACTCATTCCCCCCCCTCCTTCTTGTCGCGCGTGACTGCCGCGATGCCGTCCTCTTTGTAAAAATCATCTACGTCGTGAACTTTGCCGTTCATTATTCTTAAACCACACCGCTCGCACACGGCACGGCAGAAGGCGAGGAGGTCGGAAGGGATAAAACAGATGCTTGTTCCGGTTGCGTTTCGGTAGATGCTAAGCAGGGGTAGCTTGGTATCTCTTTCTTTTATTATATCTACGCCCCCAGCTTCCATCCCGTCCAGCTTGTCCGCGATCTCGGCGTTTGATAATTTCATTTGCCCCTCCTCGGCCAACTCCAAACACCATCATTATGACGTTTACGTTTATGGCCTTTATTCAATATACAGAAGTGCGGTATGCCCCAAAAGTCTCGTTTCCTCGCCCCGCACCGCCGTCGTTTTGTCATAACAGCCTCTCAATGGCGGTCCGTCTATCTAATCCTATACGAACAAAATCTACCGCTAAATTGAGGAAATCATCGTGGTTAAATGCCATTGCTTCGCCCCGGTGTTCCCTTATTTTATTTTCGGCGATCATTCCTTCGCGCTTACAAATCAATGCCTGAAACTCACACTCGTATTCTACTTGGGTCATTTCCATTCTCCTTTATATGTTTCTATTTTGCCACAAATACGGCATTTGCGTGATTGTGGCTGGCCGTCTGGATAATAAACAAGTTGAACAGCAGATAACCAATCCGTCCCCCAACAATGGAACCCAAACACCTTGCAGATTTCACCGCTGGCGGCGAGCTTGCGGATGTCATTGGCAGGGAACATGCCCTTGTATGCTTCCTCCAAAGCCTTCCAAAACTCCCTGCTAGCCGCATCAAGTGTAATGCCTTTGTCAATCGTTACCGCTCCATTCGTGCAACAGATTTCAACTGGGCCGATAGTGATTGATTTAGCGACATAAACAGCGCTTGTCATCTGATAACATTCCAGCGGTTCAATGCGTGACGTTAGATCATTCGTCTCCCCCCGCATTGAATCTTCCAGCTTCTCAAGACGCAACATTACCTGATTCGTTTGCGTCTGCCCTCCCCGCCCCGTAGCGGCGAGCAGGAGCAGGGCGAGCGTGAGTGTGTATTTCATTTGTTTCCTTTCGTTTGTTACGTTCCGTGGTTGCCGCAATCAGGTATCGTGTAATTCCATATTCCCTGTTTTCCCCTAACGCATATCGGCTCTATCACTTTTATGTCAGCAAGGATTAGCCCGTACCTTTTTGTTTCTCCGCAATTAATTAAGGCTTGCTGGGAATCGTTGGCCTTTAGGATTCTATGCTGCTTCACAAAAACAGTTCCGAGCAATTTGCCTTTTATATCAACGAAGTCGGCCGTGTCTATAACTTGCCCCATAGATATATATTGAGAGGCAAGATGTGCGGCCTCTTTGTCCCACTTTAGCCCAGCGTGGATGCCGATTGTTTTCCCTTCAAGACAGGCAAATCTACTATGGGTTCGGGTTTCAATGGTTTTCCACCCCGCCATTATCCAAGAAGCCCACGGTTGCCAAAGCGTAATTACTGGTATTATCATATCCCCCCCCCCCTTCTTTCCCCCGGCGAGCAGGCCGGGCATTCGTGGTTTGATAACCGCCATCATTTCAAAGTGACCAGCCTTACCCGTCAATAAGTCCCGGAGCCATCTACGCATCCAAGCGTTTTCCCGCTTGAGCTCGACCTCGTTGCCGGGGTGCAGGTGGTAGCGAACCAATTTGTATCCGTGTTTTACGGGATACTTTTTGGTTGTCCATGCTCCGTTCAAATCACAACCGGGGTGATGTAACACCCACACCGCTTTCGGATACTTTGTCATTCACCCTCCTTTGCTTCCTTCACGATCCTGCGGACTTCATCTGCCAGAGCCTCGAAGCAACGTCTGACATTTTCAGCTTTTCCAGCATCATACAGACAGGTATCTTCAGTCTGCGAATAAATCTTACACAGCCTCTCCGCCAGCCCCGCGTCAAGTGGTTTGGGGTTCATGGTGTCCTTTTTCATTTCGGCCATTCCCTCCTGATAAAGTCTTTGCGTTTGTCAAAAAAAGGCACTCTGGCGGACTCGCATTGATCGGCTAATTCTGAAATAGCATACTTTGGACACTCCCGTGCTCCCGGTCCCGTTTCTGGCCCGGCGATCACCCAATCAATACCCGCCATTGCACTTAATGAATCCGCGCCATTGAATGCGGAATAACATAAATCTACCGGCTCCAACATCGGCTCCACGCTTACGAAATGTACTGCCGCAGGGATTGACAATAGAATCGGAATGCGCTCATCCGCCCGCGCCTGGTTCTCAGCCGTCACGCCAAGCCAAACATTAGGCCAGGGTTCAGTTCCATGTTTTGTGTTCTTGGCAAAAAAGTCAGCCATCCGTTTTGGCCGCTTGGTCAAAATCATATAGGTGTGCAGGCATGGCTGGAGAATATCCGTTGACATCGCGTTAAAGACTTTTTTAATCCATTCGTCCGACACATCCTCATGGAATAAATCGCCCATCGAGCAGACAAATGCGCGTCGTGGTTTTTTCCATCGCAACGGTTCGTTTAGCTTGTCCGGATGAAGTGTCACGGCAAACCCATCGCCAGTCGGATACCCATACCGCCCCGCCAGCCGCTTTGCCATTCGTGAGGCGTAGCAATGCTGGCACGCTTCGCTGATCGGCGTGCATCCTGTCACCGGATTCCAAGTTTCGTCACACCATTCAATTTTCGTTGTCATCTGTCCTCCTCGCGTTCACGCCCGGCGGCAATGCCGTCAAGCCGTTGCCATTCTTTCTCTAATTCGGGGTAATGCTGTTTAATCAACCGGCGTTTTGTCTTCCCGCCTTTAGGACAAAAAGCGCAAGATACCCTGTCAAAAACATCGTAAAGCCCATCCCAATCATAGCCGAGCGATTTACAATAACGCAAGCTGTCGAGTTCCCCCCATCCTAATTCAATCAACGGAAACTTCACCGGCCACTTCCGGTTTAACATCCAGCCGGTTTGCGTTCGCTTGGTCTCATCGGCTGAAAATCCGATATACTCCGTTTTGTCGCCTTTGATTCCACGGATATACTTTAGACAAGTTCGATGCTTACACGCCGTACACCACCCGCCAGAAGATCTCGGCCAACCCCAGCACGCTAACTGCTCGTTAAAATGACGGTAATATCTCACCTTTACTATTTGTAATCCTGTTTTATCCTGCACTTGCTGGATATGTTTTGCCATCTGCGGGAAGTCCCATTCACACTCAAAACAAACCACCTTATCAATCTGAACGCCCTGCTCGATCAGCTTGTGGAGCATGGCTGTGGAATCCTTGCCACCCGAAAACGAGACGATGTGTTTCATGGTTTATTCCTCGCGTTCACGCCCGGCGGCGGTTAGCTGCACTTCCATTCTCCCCTATATCGCTTCCGTTCTCGACACCAAAACCGCGTCGAGTCGTAAAAAACCTGAGCGTTGAGTTTCTTCGCCCATCGCCTCCGCCCACATTTCCAACAGCGGAACAGATGGCGAGGGGAATAGCGGAAGTGCATCGGTTTTCCACCCATGCTTCTATCAATGAAATGCGTGGCCGGTTGCATGTCTGCTGAAAATAGATGATTCATTTATTCTCTCCGGCGGTCAGCCCACGGGGGCGGGTTGCTTGCACGGCTCTATTTTCCTTTGTGCGTTCCAATTCCAACAATCACATGCGCAAATATCACCCCAAAGAATCCACACCCGATTATCCAGCCCCAACTTTTCGGTGTTAATCCCCAACCGTAAATCATCGTTAGAATTGAGACTGTTACAGCGATCATTAAGCCGAATACAGTAACCAAGAATTTACGAATTGCATCCATGACTTTATCCTTTCGTTTGTTTCCCCTCCCTGCGGGAGAGTTCTATGCGGGTTGCTTTATCCCAATACCATTTTTTGTTTGCAAAACTCACATACCCAATCTTGATCTGCTTCTATGTTTTCAAGAGACACTAATTGCATCTCCCCGCATTTCGGACACCGAAAAAGAATCATCTTAATTTTTTTCATCTGTCATTCCTTTCCTCCCGGCGGGAGAGTTCTATGCGGGCGATTGCGTTAGCCCCACTGCTCGGCCATTGCTTGTGCTACTCCGATTAGTGTCCGACTGCGATTCTTCCATCTATCCGGTCCTGGCGGCTCTTTATGAACTCTCGCCAGCCGACCATTCACTATATTTGTCGGCGTCAACTTAGGAAGATTCTTGAGCCATAAACAAGTTGCTTTCGTTTCTCCATGCCCAAACTGCCAAGGCTGGATAATCTGATCTGGTTTGCGCCAGATCGTTGACATAATTCCAACGGGGTTTTCCGTGCAGGTCTTTGGAATAGAACATCGCGCTAATTCCAAGAAAAACCAGATCGCCTTTCGTTGTTCAATTTGTTTTGTCTTGAACCACCGCGCCCCGCTAACGGCCAGATGTGTGCAAGGTGGGTGGAATATCCCTAAGTCCCAGCCAGCATCAAGAATTTTGATAACATCACCTTGGATATGATTACCTCCACGCTCACACGGCAGAAGGTCGCAACTCCATGCGTCATGGCCACGCGCTATAAAAGCCTCTCGAACAATCGCGGAAAACTCACAGCCGATTAAGATTTTCATTTTTCTCCATCCTCCCGCGTTAAAACGTAACAGTCAAAACCAGTACCGCCGCTGCTATCCAGTAAATCGCATGGCGGATGTCGCCGTGCCAGAAATATACGGCAGACGCTCCGATGCTCAATGCAACCTGAATTACAGGGAATATAGTTTGTGGGTTCATTCGTTTTAACATCATCCCTGGGGCGGTGCGGGAGTTATTTGTTTAACCTTCTCCCGTCTATAAAACGCTGGTGCAACGTCTTGCATTTTTTAAGCGTCCAACCGGGAAGTTTTGAAAACTCTTTGTAATCAAAGGGAGCGTCGGACAGTAGTTGCTCCCCTAAATGCGAGGCTTCGGGATATTTCTCCTGAAATTTCTTGTGCGTTAATTTGGTTTGTTTGTCAAAGGAAACAACCTTCGGTTCTTTGACGCAGAAAAATCCGGCGCTATGGTTCGTCGCGTTTCCGTCGCCGGTGTTCATGTCGCCGGTGTTCCTGTAGCCGGTGTTCATGTCGCCGGTGTTCATGTCGCCGGTGTTTATGTCGCCGGTGTTCATGTAGCCGGTGTTCATGTAGCCGGTGTTCCTGTAGCCGGTGTTCATGTCGCCGGTGTTCATGTCGCCGGTGTTCCTGTCGCCGGTGTTCCTGTAGCCGGTGTTCATGTCGCCGGTGTTCGCGTAGCCGTCCGGTATTATTTCTGAAAGGAGCCGAATCTCGCGGCAAACAACTTTTAGATCGGAGCCAGGAGTGTATTCTTCGATTACATCCCGCGCCTCAACTGCAAACAAGCGCGTTCCTTTATCATTATAATACGACCACGGGCCAGAAGGATGGACGCAGAAATGGAACCCACTCTCACATTGTTTAATCTCGCCTTCGTGCTTATACCATTTGCCAAGTTCAAACTTAAATCCATGACAGGTCATGTCTGCGTTAGTGGCTTTGTAACCCTTTAGATAATCATAGTGTTTCACCGCGCACCTCCTTTATTCGTTTCTCGTTCTCCTCGATCATCGCCAGCAAACCTTCGTGAATATCTGGAAGGCAATCTATCGCCACCAGCAATCGCACGTTCCGTAGGTCGCCGTAGTCAATCGCGCCGTTGCTGCGGCGGGAAAGATAATCTTCAAGATACTTGCGAACCTGCGGGACTGTGGCGGTTGTGGTCATGTTTTCAATGCCTCCTTGCGGCGCTTGAGATAATTATTTTTCAACTCAATTAAATGCTCCATTGCCGCCTTGTAATCCGGCTTGTCTGGATTAGGGTCGTCTTTATGTTTGCAAGCCCATTCCCATTTTTTGGGTTCGTTGATTTGCAACCATTCAGCAAATGCCAATGAAGCTATGTGTGCCGAAAGATAGATTGACCATTGATGGTGAAGTGAGCATAAAAGTATTCCTACCCACGGATTATGTCGCGTTGCATAGTGTTTCCTATTGATTAAATGATGCGCCTCCAAAGGCCCAGAGCAATCTTTGTTCACGGCACAGTATGGATATACCGTATGTATAAGATCACTCCAAGCATCGTCAGCACGAACCAGCCAGTAGGTCGAAGAAACATCCTCAATCCGTTTCTGCAACTTCGACTTCTTTGGAATCTTGGCTTTCATTTACCCCCTAAAAAGGGAGGTCGTCCTCTTTTTCATCTTTTTTGCCGTCCTTGGGAGCATTCTTTCCTTCTTCAAACGGTGTTCCCGCCGGTGGCACGCCTGCTTCTTTCGGCTTCTCATAACCATTAAAGGCTACCTTCTTCTTCATTATTGTCGTCTTGCGCCCCATATTTGGGCCACTTTCAGGAATAAAGATTTCCTGTTTTTCTTCAACAATAACAACCGCCGACTTACCGACGATATTCTCCAGAATGAAATCACGAAGAATAATCATGGCTTCCTTGTCACTGTCTGGCAGTTCGTCCGTGAATCCGCAAACATGACCGGCAATCAACGCCAATCGTCGGATAGACTTCTCCGTACAAAACGCATCATCGTTATATTGAAACTCCTCGTCAGTCGTAACCCATGTAACACGAATATACGGGGTTTTCTTTACCTTGGAACTTTCCAGTTTTGCGCCTACGCAAACGGAAGGATTCGGGCCAACGGGCGGCCACGGTTTGTCCATTAGATCGTTAATTTTTCGGCTCATCTTTTGTTCCTTTCTTTTTGCTGATTATTTCCGAGAGTTTCTTTCGTCCAACTTCGAGAGTTTCCAAAGGATACTTTTTCTCATCACTTTCCAAGGCTGTCCATGCCGAAGTGCCAAAGACTTCGCGTAGCAACTTAACCTTTTCAGCCTTGTCAGCATCACCACGGCCAGGACAAGTCAAAAGCAAGTCGTCCTTGACGTTTTCCAACACCGCTGCGCGCCGCGCCTTAATAGTTTCCCAGTTTGGGCCTACGCCTTTTTCAAAGCTTGGCTTGCCCTCATGCTTGACTACTCCTCTGCCTTTCAAATCGAGCGAATCAATATATGGCTTAAAAAAATCAAGGTCAGGATTATTCTTGCTAAGTGTCCCCGTCATAATATCAAACCGATCCTTCACAACAAAAGCCAAGTGTTTGGTATCATCCAGACGCATTTGAACAAGTAGGGAAGGCTCATGGCCCAACTCTGTTTCCGTTTTCATCTTGACGCCTGTTTTCTTGATTTCTTCCTTGCCTTCTTCATCTAATAGAGTCTCCCATACATCACCTTCGCGTCCTACAATAACAATATGTAAGTCTGAATAAGCAAAAAGCTCACTGAATTTACCCCACATATCCTTGAGTGGCCCCCAATCTTTCATAGACAATCTGACAGTTTGAGGATTACCACCCGCAGAAGCCACACGACTTTTCTTGGCATCAAGATAATCCGTGCATAATGATCGCCACGGATGAGTTACCGAATCAATAATGGCAATATGCTTTTTAGCAATACACTCATTCGTAAAATCAATTAGATCGGCAAAAGACCGTGAGCAAAATGTCAACAAATCCTTGTTGGTAATTTTTTTAACCATTGTTGCAACATATCCCGCCGAAGGTTCGGTATCAAAAAATGCCAACTGACTTTCCGGGCAATATGTTTTCTGAAATTGTGCCAACATTTTTGACACTGTATATGTTTTTCCTGTTCCTGTGCCACCAAAAAAACCACCTTTAAGATGCGTGGGAATTGTTGCGGGTTGAAGATTCATGATAATAACTCCTTTGTTTAGACTGCAATTTTATAACGCCATATCCTTCCATCTGTTCCCTTCATACGTTCCGACTCTACCGAAACACCATTAGCACGCAACGCCGCTACATCAGAATGCACAGCCATGCTTTGTGTTGCTTGACTAATCTCCCATGTTGTATGCCACCCTTCTTTAAGAACGGAAAGTGTTTTGCGTAAGCGGTCACTGGTTTTTAAGTTTCCCGCATTCATTATGTCTTTCCTTTCTTTCGTTCGTTGTTTTCCTGTTGCGAGTCATATCTATCTTTGCGTTTAATTTCCCACCTGCAATCGTCGCAGACGCCGCCGATCAGTTCTACAATATAGAATACCTCCTTGCACTTACGGCAATGCGCCTTATTTAGCGGCACGTTTAGCGTTACGTTTGTCGTCGGTAGTGTGATTCGGCCTACCACCATGTTGTTGTTGGTCATGTTACAATTCCACGCGCTTTTCTGTATCATCAATATTCCGTGCGATACGCTCCAAGTCTTCGATCATGTTGGACAATCTTGAAGCCAATTGCACCTGTTCTGATACTTTTTGGGGTGACTCCGATGCTGGTGGCTTTGGAGATTCAGGCCTCAAAACCGACTTAATTCTGTTTGATAAGTGTTTTGATTGTTGGCCGACACTCTCGATTGCTTTTGAGAGTTGATCCATAGCATTGCTGATTTGCGTAGCTTTTTCTGGTTCCATACTGGCTGTTTCACTCATGACTTTCTCCTTTTATTTTACCGATACGTTACGTTTACCTTTTACGTTACCCTCGCCAGCGCAATTAACCCTGTCTTTTTGCCGGACTTGCGTTGCTCAATGGCTTTTAGCACAATGCGCCCTATCCGCTTGCTATCGGAGATTTTTTCTGCCAGCCACGCAATGTTTTCATCAGTCGGCTCCATCCAATCAGTTATTTGCTGGTTGGGTTTTTTCGCCTTTCCCGCCTTGAGTTCCAGGCGGCGTCTTGCGCGTGAGGCTATTGTGCGGCCTTTCATGGTAATTATACCTTCAGTTTATAGCTTGTTTATCGCCTTGATTACCGCCGCCAAGTCAAGCGTTTCAACGGTTTGCTTGAGAACTTCGCGTTCCTCCGCAACATCTTTTTCTATTTCAGGTGTATAGTCGTAAGTATCCGACAGATAGGTTTTAGGCTCCTTGTCGTTGTAAAACTGGATGTCTCGCGCCTTTTCCTCCTGTCCAGTTTTCTCCCATACTTTACCGACAATTTTCCTTACTATGCGCGTTTCCTTAATTTCGATTGTGAACATGGCTTATTCTCCTTTGGTTTTCTTGCCCTTCTTGCGGTAGATGTCGGATATTACCTTCATCGTCCCTTTTTCAGTTATCATAATGCACTTCCCCGCGTTTAGACTGTCCAGGTAAGCGTTGAGACGCGTCTTGAGTGATACATTTTCACTCAGCCATTTATTACAAGCATCGTAGAGATTGTTATGGTAAAATCCTCCCAAATCAGAACGATGAAACGGATGTCTTCGCATACACAGGTAAAGCGCGGCGCTGTCAATCATATCGTTTGTTTTCATGTTAATCACTCGCAGGGCTGTTAGTGATAATCTCGATATATTGCCGTGGTGACAGACAACTTGGCACTTCCACCGGCCTCGAAAGCTCGCTTGCAATCGCGTTGGGTGGGTTAAGCGGTTGAAACTGCTTGTCGCACCCCCAGCCTTTACCGTAACATACCGGCTTCCGTTGCCCCCAGGTCGTGCGGTCGCCGCCAGCAAACGAGCGAAATGAGTGGGTCATATCATGTATTTCCTTTTTTGTCCTTTAGGTCGTTTTGATGATATAATTCTGCTCTAATTCTCGTAAGGCAATCTAATACTAAAAAAACAAAAACCATTATTATAAATAGCAAACTTGCTATTATAATCAACATATCCAAAATTGCATTCATAATTTATGGCTTTTTAACGCTCTTTGTCAGGTCTCAAACACCTTGCTATGATTATATTCTTGATGATCTGCGTCCGCGTCGTGCATTCTGCCCGTGCCCTGTCGTCAATCAGAGCGATCCAGCGAACCGGTAGCACAATGCTAATCTTTTTCATGGGTTTCCTTTTGTGCATATAGTATCCTCCTTTTTTATGTATAGAAGAATACCACACAAAGTCCAGAATGTCAACTTATTTTTTCAACTATTTTCTTGCACTTTCATAAAGTCATAATCACGAAGCAGTTGCACGGTTAAGCTTCCGTGGAGCGCAAGACCTGCCTCGTTCATCAGCCATACGCGGCCAGAATCTACCTTGAAAACTTCGTAGATGGCCGGATGCTCGTAATGTTTTGGGCAGGCTACCTTGTCGCCCGGTTTGAGAGCGGCTGGGATGGGTTCGTAGGTCATAGTAATTCTCCTTGTGGTGTAATACTTGCATTACATGGTGTAACATTTGCACCAGACGATTGCACTTCGTTGCCCCAGCAATCCCAGCCGGGAGTCCGTTGACGGGCGAAAAGCTCTATGCGGGGTAGGTCGCCAAACAATTCAACGATCTTATCTCTGATTTCCGATGGCTTTTGAGAATGTTCCATTATCCGCGCATCGCATATTTGCGGAACAGAGCGACTTATTCTTGGCAATCCTTTTCCACGAGTTCCCAACAATGCAATCTCGGCATTTGCGCGGGTGTAATTTCCTAAACCAAAAAACCAAGTGTCGCTTTTTTTGTTCTTTTTTACCCATGTAAAGGCAATGGTTTTATAAGTAAATCCCCACGTTTCCATCAACGCGATCCCTTCTTTGAGACACGGATAAGTTACCCACATAATTAAGACGGCATCTTTCATGCTGACAGTTTTCACGGGAAGATTCTTTAGTTCTGTTGAAGGCATCACAGCGTAATGATCTGCCGCATTGCGTTTTACGTCTTCGGACTTATACCAGCACCCGTATTTCCACGGCGGGTCAGCATAGATTATCTGATACTTCTTATCTGGAAATGGTATGTTCATGTAGTCACCTTGAGCGTTAATCCCATCCCCTGCAATTCGTCGTGGGTATATTGTCCATTGCAAACGATGGTTCGTTCGAGCCGGTAGGTAGGTTCGTCGTAGCCTGTATCGCGCTTACCCTTGCCCGTTACCCTGTGGACAATGTATTCGTAACCTTGTTTGCTTACAAGGATGTCGTTTGTCTTTAATTCTGGTAGAATCGCCATAATTACCCCCTTGGTGGTGTTGGATTGATTGTCTGCTGATATGACCATTCCAATAATTCCATTACCGTTGCTTTGCTTGGCAACCCTTCAGTATGCCCGATAAAGTCTGCCAGAAGTTCGTCAAAACCTTGGTGCAGTTTAACGTGTCTTTCCTTGTGGTCTTGTTCGCTCATTTTGGTTGTTGTTGTCATGGTAGTTCTCCAAACGTGTGATTGCCAATAGTCGTTTTCCCCCGCAACGCTTTTCCCCATGAAGGGGAGCAGAGGCTTGGATTGTAATAGTGGTTTGCCGTGACCGTGGGCTGAAACGTGCCGTCCATTATCCGCTCGGCAATCATCGCGCAATCCATCCAAGCCATTGCGCCGATCTTTCCCTGCCTCATGCGGTTAGCGTTTGCCGCCGCGTGTGCCAGCCCGTTATTCAGACATGAGAATTGGCGGCGTTTTGTCAATACCTTCTCCACGTTAGCCGCTTGCCCTTCGGCTCGATTCCATATCACACTTGCCACGGCCAGCTTGCCGGTGCGCGGTTCGCCGCCAGCTTCCAGCATAATCACGATTGCTATTAACATAAGTGTTGTCATGGCGTTACCCTTCCTTTCCATAAATCGCGCTTGATATATGCTACCATTTTCTTACAGGCGGAAAACGGCACTTTGAACATGGCGGGATGCTTCCTGTCAATTACGCCGATTGTGCCGTCTGATCGTAGGCCGTAGCCAATATATTTCCATTTCATGGCGTCATTCTTCCTTGCTTTCAATACGCATACTTGACATATACGGCAAGTGCGTGTATTGTATTTACTCCTGGCCGGTTGCGGATTTGATTGCGGCGCGGGCGTCTATAACTGCGCTATGCACGTAAGACCACGGAACACTATTAGACACCTGAAATATCAGGTTTTCCAATGTATTCACAAGCGCGTCATGACTATTTACACTTCGGACTATTAGCCGGGCGTTGGCGCGTTGTTGGGCCGACGCTTGGCGATTTTCAAGACTTTCCGCAGGCTTGCCTCAACGTCAGCAGGGAGATTGTGCAATTCTTCCCGCTTATTATCCCCGCGAAATAACAAGACCGCTTGCCAGTCTGCGTTTGTTAGGCTTTTATCCATTGCAAAGAAGCACGTCCCGCACGTCCAGCCGTTATGCTGTATGTTGCAACGCGTTGCTTTTTTTAGTGCCCGTTTCAATTCGGTTTTTGTGATTGCCTTAACTTTGCTTTTACTCTGTACTTTCATGCTCCGCCCTCCCTTTGGTTTTGTTGGCGCCTCATCGGATACGCCTTAGAGCGTATGACCCGGACAGGGCCGGGTTTCGGCGTTATGCGTTTTGAATGTAGGCGTTCAGGCCGACAATAATCGGCTTGCCGTCCACCAGGGCCGCGGTTGCCTTGTTGCCGCGGCTGCTGGCCACAACCAGGGTTTTACCGCTGGCGCTGGGCGCCGGTTTCTGCATTGGGATCGTGATTACCAAATTGCCGTCTTTAATTTCTACCTGCATTTTCTGTCCTCCCTTGTGCCGGTTGACCGGCGTTGTTATTTACTCAAATTGTCAATATGCACCTGTTCCGCCTGCCCAATCAAGTCTGTCAGGCAAAGCACCTTGCCCGCCCGCGCATCCTGCCCAAACTTGGCAAGGTTCTTTTTGCAGATTGTCTTGCGTTCTTCTGGTGTTGTCCCGTTGTTCTCATACCGGATTACTGGCTGGTTTGTTCCTGTCGTCATGGTTCATCCCTCCTGTGCGCCGGGCGCGGTTGTGTGATGTTATACTTCGCCCTGTTCGACCGTAACCTTGCGCCCGTGTAGCTCTTGCTTGATAAGGTCAACGTCAACCGGGAATATCTGCAAGGCTGAATCCTTATCGCCCCAGGATGCTTTTGATCCCTGATCGCTTAAGTGGAGTAGATACAATCCTTTGTAAGGTTCTTCTATTTTCCTTAATACTTTCATCGTGTCCTCCGTAAGCCGGGCGCGGTTAGTGTTAGGCGGTTAATTACCACGTGCTACGATCATGTCGCCAGTACCCGCCGTGTACAGTCCATACAGATCGCCGCGCAATCGTGCATATACGCGCTTGCCTGTAATCCTGTCCAGGCACGGCACGCGCATACCGTCATACTCCCGCTGGTTATCGCCTACTTGATCGGGCACGATAACGCGCATATTATCGTGCACTGCGTGCGCCTCGGTCTTGTCGTTGTACGTCCATTTCATCGCGTGGCCCTCCGTGTTCGTGGTTGTCTTTGCTTTCATGTATTTATATAGTTAGTAGCTTGAACCGTGCCAAGTCGCGCCAACGCACCTGCTATTTATACCGGACACGCGTTCCACGCAGGCGGGCATTGATAAAGTCGCGTTAAATATATATTTACCATTATCACTTTTGACTTTGGCATGGAAATTGTACCGCCAAGTTTGCAAATGTGAGAATCAGGCTTGCAATTATGACAAGGATTGTGCTTGACTTTGGTGCAAATTGTGGTATGGTGTCCATTATGCAATCAATTAATCCTATAGCCAATACCCTGTTTTATAAAGAGCATATTACGGACACGCTTGACTTTCTTAAACGGGTTTATACGCCGGAAGTATGCGATAAATTAGAAGTTGATCGCCTTGATGACTTAATCAATAGAGATGGTTGCGCAGTTAGTAAAAAAGACTGGTTGAGACTTACGATAAAACAAGCCAGCCACAAATACCGTTTGACAAAACACGGCAAGGCCCGACAACGCGGACAATGCGATGTTAGAAGATATGTGCTTAACGCCCTGAAGCATGAATATACCACCTGCCCCGATTGTTGCCAGCAGTTCAAAACAAAGACTATGACCGTAGATCATATCGGCCCATTAAAAAAGGGCGGAAATAATAAATGGCGCAACTTGCGCCTGACTTGTGGACCGTGCAATAGTCGTAAGGGTGCAAAGGTTTATACTGATGCTCTACCGTTTTAAGACATTATGTCGCCATGCGTCAATATGTCACACTCCCACCTCGCACGCGTCAATAACTCGGTTTTATGCCCAGATTGTCACGCCAGCCAATAGATACAGGCTTTCTCCCCCGCTCTAAGATGGTAGACATAAATGCGGTTATGCGACAATCCTACAGGATGTCCTGTACCGCGTTGAAACGTGTTGGCAGCGTCAATACATAGGTCAAGCGTCAAGAGCGTCGAGCCTGGGCATAATGGCACAACACAGCGTCAATCGTCGGGCATCCTGTGAGGTCGAGCGATTAAACAGGCGGACAAGATCATAGAGGGGGGGGTATGCCATACCGGGTTGCCCAGGCCGGGGGGTGGTGATACTATATATTGCATATCCAATGCAGTCGGTTTTTTTCTGGCAGCTCGGCCTCAATTTCAGTTATCGTAAAATGACGAGGCAACCCAAAAAATCTCGCCTAAATTTGTTGTAAGTCGTTGCTATGCGTAGGCGCGTAAACTTGTTTTTAATATCATAGAACTTTTATGTTATATATATATAGTATAATAGGGCCTATTCGGAGCACCTGTAAACTTGTGTGGAGGATCAAACTTGCCTACGCAGATACGCAAAGTGATACAGGATTGATTAAAAGCGCGGTTTGAGGCCTACGCGAGCTGGAAAGGAGGCCTACGCGCCCTCTGGCTGATCTTCGAGGCTTGGCGGTGATAACGTCCAGATGTTGTGGCGGTGTCCACGAGAGAATGATATGCGGTCGGGATACTTTTTGACGAGGCGTCCGAGGTAGGTTCCGGCGGCATTAGACCAATTTAATAGTTTTTGGGAATCCCGCGAGTAATTTTCATCGGAAAAAAGCATTCTTTGTAGTTCGTCAGACTTGCCAGTCCATGAGGTGGCCATTGGAGAACTGAACAATACCGCGTCAATAATGGTAAGTAGGCGGTATTCAGGGGCCATTGAGTCAATAGTTTGCAAGAGATCGGGGTGGTGGAAGTGAGTAACACCGTAACGCTGGCCACGGACGGAATCAGGTATCTGCCAGTTGCACAGATAGTCAAGAAAGGCGGGTATTTCTGATACAAGTTGCTTCCATAACGCCTGCTGCTCCTCGCCGGTTTCGGATGGCATGGGCATTGGGAAGCTGGTGGCTCGTAGGATAATGATTTTGTCCTCAATGGAATCGTCTATGGGTGGTAACACCATAAGGTTTTCCGGCTCATCGTTGATGGAGATTGTTAGCCGCCAGAATGGGGTTAGCGTGAGAGCCTCGCTGTTTTTCTTGTGGCACCGCTGGGTATAGCAGGCGGCAATTTGCTTGATTTGTGCGCCAAAAGCACGGCGGGCGCGGATGTCGGTAGATGCCGACTCGTCTTCAATGCAAAGGTGTTCGGCTTTGAACATTTCGCTGTTAAACGAGGTGGAATCCACCATAAAATCATAGGGTTTGGCAGAACGTCCGCCGGTAATACGGGTGATTAGTAATTGCAGGAGCGACTTGCCGCAGTTGTGGGGGCCGCAAAGGGCGAGAGCTTGGCCTGGGCGCAGCTGCTTCTTTTGCAATGATTCGTAAGCGATCTTGAGCCATGCGAATAGATAGTCACGCTGGTTGTATTTTTCGTCTAAAAGCAAGCCAGACGCGATAGCATCTATGGTTTCCCATGTTCCCGCAACTGGTTCTATAATTTTGGGAGAGTCGGTAACAAGAATGCGTCTGCCATCAATTTCATAGAAGCCACTAACATAGCCTGCGAGAGAGCCGACGTAATCAACGTCTCTGGTGTCGCGCAATTTAATAATAAACTCGTCGGCTTCAGATACGTTTTCGCCTTTTTCCTTGTGCGGACGCAACCCACGATGGGCGAGTTCCTTCTTGAACTGCGATTCCGACAATGCGAGCCAGCAGTTACGCTGGTTTTTGAGCAGGTATTCTTTGTTGTTTTTGTCATAGAAAAATTCCTCTTTGTCTGGTGGTTCTGGAGCTGGGTCGAAATCTGGCGTTTTGTTATATATTTCACGCAATTCTTCGATAGTACCGCCAGCCGCAATCCAATCTGATGCGTCTTTAACTATTTTTTCATTGCGGTCTGGTAATTCGATTACGTGGATGGATTTTGCCTTATTGTAGAGAGCGACGGCAACAAGTTGGGCGTGCTTATGACCAGGTATATCCTTGTCGGTAATGATAATAACATCAGCATTTACAAGGGTTTCTGTATGGCGCGGGAGCCATTTGCCGGCCCCGCCGGAGTTGCAGGTGGCGCACAAGCCCAGTTTTTTTAGCGATTCTACGTCTTTTTCGCCTTCCACTACGAAAACGGAGTGTTTAGAATCTACTGATTCGACAACTTCGGAGAGATTATAGAGTATGCGGTCAACACCCGTTAGATTCCATATCCAACTGCCTTTACCATCAGGCCGACGCTGGCGGAAGTCCTTAGGGCTAAACCGAACAACCTGAAATAGTAGTTTGTTATCTACGTCAATATAGTCGTATGTTGCTACAATAACGGGTTCTTTTTTCGGTGGAAACAGGTCGGTCATCTGCAATCCCATATCGGCAACGATCTGTTCTGGTGTGCATCCGGCATGGCAAGTCATTAGGATTTTGCCATCTTTTCCTTCAGCAATAGATAATGATGGGGTTTTGTCTTCGTGTGACGGACATTCGCCTTGCCAACCGCCATTAATTTTTGTCACGTTTTTAAGCCTGCTTAGAAATTCCTGTATTATCATAGCTTCCTCCACGTCAATTTGAAGTATATTCGGCGTATTGTGTATGGGTGGAGTTTCGCGGTTTTGAGAATCCAGAGGACAAACTTACGATAGGTGGTAGTCATACACGACCTCACTTTCAAAACTCACCACGCCGTCATTTAGACCAGAAGAGCGAGAACCAGTGTCCGAGGCGGACGAGAGGGTCGCTGGAGACGGTTTCCCGTATCCGGGTCGTGTGACGGCATGGCTAAGTAGTTGGGGCATAGAATATCTCTGGTTCTTTGTTCTTCTGTAAGCACTCTACCATAAATCATGGGATTGTCAAGGTTTATTTTGATTTTATTTTTTCCTTGACATCCAGCCGTGTTATGCTAAGATTCACGGGTATGGGGAAAAAACCTACACTTCCTACAAAACACCTCAATAAATATCAGCAGGGAAAAGCTCAAAACCTTATGCCGGACAATGTTGTTCAAGAACTTTCCAATGGTGGAAACATTAAGGATTATGTTGCTGAAATAGAACCTGTTGCTCGCCAGCGAATTTGCGCGTTTATATCCACGTTTATGTCTGTAAGCAAGACCGCCGAAGCATGTGGTGTATCTACTGATATGGTACGCAAGTCGGTGCAATTACATCAAGACATTGTGCAATCTGCCACATTAAGCAGGAACATCGCCATAGCCGGACTTGCCGAACAGAAGGCCATCGAATTGCTTTCTGGGATGAATACAAATGAGATTGACCACGCCAAGAAGCCCCAGGCGATCAAGTATCTGGTGGATAGTGCCGACATAGCAAACCAGCATTTGGTGTCGAAGAAGGAGCAGTCCGAAGAATCAACCTTGGAGTTGGTATTTAAAATCCGTTCTAAAATGCAACCATCTCAAGAAAAAAAACACGTTGATGATGCAATAGATATTACTGAGGATATAATAACCGAAGATGGCCAGAAATAAAACAGTTGTATTAGAAGATTTAACTGGGCAAAAGTTCGATAGACTTTTGGTTATTCGTTGGTGGGGGAAAAATAAATTTAGAATGAATAAATGGTTGTGCCGATGCAAATGTGGAAAACAATCTATTTGTCTTGGACAACAATTAAAAAACAAAAGAGTGCAATCATGTGGATGTAAAGCAAGGGAACGATACAGAGATATGCTCGAAGATTTAACTGGAAAGAGATTTGGCTCTTTAACTGTTTTACATAGAATAAAGACAAACTTTTCTCATCCTATTTGGAAGTGTGTGTGTGATTGTGGGGAAGAAACCAATGTGGCTGCATCTAATTTGAGAAGTCATTCAATTAAGTCTTGCGGTTGTTACAGAAAAAAAAGAATGAGTACAATTGCGAGTAAATATCATGGTGCGTCGCATCCTCAATATAATTCAAACATTACGAACGAAGAAAGAAAAATAAAACGCAATGTTCCTGAAAATAGATTGTGGAAAAAAGGAGTATTAGAAAGGGGAAAATACACTTGTTCTGTTTGTGGTAAAACAGGCGGTTCATTGATCGCTCATCATTTAAACAGTTATCATTGGTGTAAAGAAGAAAGATTTGAAGTGGTCAACGGTGTTACTCTTTGCGAGTCATGTTACCATAAATTCCATAGAAAGTTTGGAATAAAGAACAATACGGTAATTCAGTTCAACCAGTTTAAAAAGGCACAATGATATGGAAGACCAAGGGGAAGCCAAAATTTATACTCTGTGGCTTGGCCACGAAAAGCTCGAATTTACTTACGAGCAAATTGCGGCTGACAAAGACTTGGAAAACGAATTGAAGATTTTGGAGAAGAAAAAGCTGGAATGCGAGATTGCTTGGTTTCACCCACACGGTTCTAAAAAACGCGCTTACGATTGTGGTTTTGATGTGGTGTCCACAGCCGATTGGATAAACGATCGGGAACATGATTTGTATTTGAACCAATCTCCCAATCAGGTAGGAAAGACATGCCATGCTGCTATCAAGGCAGCTGTTATGTCTATTCCATGCAATCCTGACTGGCGCATGTTTAAGAATGGTATTCAATATTTTGACTGGCAAGGAGCCAAAACTATTGTGGCGATGGGATACGACAAGGGTCAACTACGTGATGATTTGTGGCCGGAACTGCAAAAATGGATACCAGCCAGTGAACTTGGAGATTACAGAAGCATTACGTTGGGTGGCACACGCGAGCCGTCTTGGGATCGTGGGGCGCGGGTTACGCTAAAATGTGGCAGTAAAATTATACTGATTACGTATGATCAGTCACCGGCGGTCTGTTGTGGAATCAAGGCCGATATTGTTTTGGCTAACGAACAAATACCACTACCGTTCTTTATGGAACTTTCGCAACGAGGGAGAACACGCGGTGGAGTAAAATTTATTATGTCTTACACGCCGCATCTTGTTCCTGGAAGACCGGATTCTGGCATGAATAGTTTTCTTATAAATTTATGGACAGGGCAAGATACGTATGGGCGTTCTATTTTAAGAACAAGAATTTCTATGGATGATGTTCCTAACCATATTATTTCCAAGGAAGAAAAGAAAAAGGCTTTTATAGAACATGTAGATAATCCACGTAAGACTGGCAATCAGGCGGCAATCAGAGAAGGGCAGGCACGTTATTATGGTATAGCGCAACAGGTGAGTGGGCTGTATTATGATTCTATTGAAAAAGATATTCACTTCGTGCCGTGGACTTACGAAGATATAAAGGGAAAGGGATGGACACACTACCGAACAGGGGATCATGGCTTTACTAATCCAACCGCGTTTGGAATGTGGGCGGTGAGTCCAAGCGGGGATATTTTTTTATATGATGAATACTATGTTGCTAACAAGGAAATAGACGAACATGTTGCAAATATTATAAGACAATGCGGCAACGAGCGCAAGTTGGTGAAGAAAATTCAAGAAGGCAATGTATGGTATGATGTATATGAGGAAGTGTTTATACGCCAGGCATACGCAAGGTCATGGTTGGATTGGCATTGCTTTCAGAATACGGGCGGAGTCGGAAGATCAATAAATTTCTTTTACCAAATAGCAGGGATCAACGTCTGTGAGTCAACGAAGTTAGGTCAAGAACATCGTGCCCAAAACATGAGAGCATTGCTTAAAATAGACCCTAACAGAAAACACATGGTGACTGAAAAACTTGGTGCGCCGCGAATGTATTTTTCAAGGAAGTGTGTCAAACTCGCGTGGGAACTTGAACATTGTATTGTAGATACACGGGCTTTTGGTAACGCCAATCACAATCTTAAGGAAGTAAAAAAAAATGTTAACGACCACATGGTAGATGTTTGCGAGTATATGGCGAGTAGCGAAGCAAGGTATTTGGGTGACTACGCGAACCGGCAACCGAAAGAGTTAAAAAACATAAGTAACCACGGAGGGTATTAACATGAAGGCTAAAAACGATGTTGCTAAGTTAGAAATGAGTGATATTTTGTGTGGTGAGTATGAAAATCCGAAAAGATTTTCTGATAAATTTTTAGATAAATATAGTTCCGAGGAGGATTGCGGGTTTAGTATTGTACATACTAAAAAACTTATGGATTATTTTAATGACTCTAATCCAGTTACGTATGTTTTAGGTAGTTCTCAATGTTCTCCTACAGGAGAAAAATATGTAAAAATACATATTGAGGGTGATAGTGCAAGAGAGGTAGAAGGGGTGTTGTTGTGTCTTTTGAAGGAATATAGAAAGAGGTCAATAAAGAATGGTAAAAAATATTTGTATTGGAGACTATGGCCTTATATAAGTAGTATTAGTGATGACAAATGGCTTGGACGGGTAAGATTGTTGTATAGCAAAAAAGATGCACGCAAGATTGTTGGGGATTTATTTCGCAAAAAATGCAAAGCAAAGGAGTCTAAATGAAAATCGAACTCAGCGATCTCAAGACCATCGCCATGATTATCAACGAACCCGGCATGAAGCTCTACGAGCAGATGATTCACGATAAGATCAAGATGAAAAATGATATGACGCGGGTTACGGGAAACGCGCATGAGGACGGCGTTTTGAAGGGTGAAGTAATCGGCCACACCCACGACATTCAAATGATTCGGGATATACGCAAGCAGTTGGCAGAATTATCAAAGGAGGATGACAATGGATGAGTCAAAATTCCGACCACTCCGCGCTCTTATTCTTGTTCGGCGCGACACGCCCACCACCGAGAAGGGTGGTATCATCATACCAGAAAACGTCCAAACCTACGGATGGCGAGCGACAGTCATACGCGGCGGGCCGGATGCCAGCGAATATAAGAAAGGCGATAACATCCTGTTCCAGAAGGAATTTACGGTGCTCCCATTCAAAGATCGGACTCTGGCTCTGACGGAGGCCAAACATATACTGGCAAGACTGGTGGTGGAGAAGGACATAGAGACGATTAGACCGTGCAATCGGTTTGTCATGGTCGAACCAGACTCTGCAATACGCAAGGAAGGTGCAATAGAGTTGAGCGATAAGACCAATAAACCCGTCAAAACAGGTGCGATATTCCGGCGGGGGAATGATTGCACCGATATGAAATGCGGGTCAAAAGTGTGGTTTGAGGCTGGTTTTGGCGTGGATTGTATGGAAAACGATGTTCATTATAAATTGATTGACGAAGACAATATAATGGCAGTTGAAAAATAAAGCTTGACAAAGGGTTCAATTTATGCTTCAATCTGCGCCAGTTAAGAGCAAATCTTGTTCCGACGAGGAAATATCGCAAAAACTCAAGGAATTACGCGAAAAGAAGTCTTGGTTTCAAGTAACTATACGTGGCGCAAAGGGTATTATCAAGGAGCTTGTAGTATCTGAGACAAAAGTATTTGACGATCACCAGTAACTAACTTTCTATCAAGAAGTAGTACGGGGTCATTAGCCTTAACCGGCTGGTGACCTTTTTTTGTTGAGTAAAACATGGAACCAACCGAACAATTTTTAGAACGGCAAGAACCACCTGCCGACACCGTTATTAGTTCTGCGCCTGACGAGGGTGAGGCATCCATTCTTGACCTGTTTCCCAATTTTGCTGAGTCGGACGACATCACAGAAAAGACTAAGATACGGGTGCGGAGTCTGTTTTCAAGCTGTAGCGACCGTTCGGACTTGGAAACAATATGGAATAAAAACGATGAAATGTATCGCGTCAAGCCCGATGCTTCCAAAGATGACGTTCATCGCGCCAACGAATCTACAGGGGTATTCCACATTGGCGTGAACCAGCTTGTCAGTATGGCCTATAAGACATTTACGGAAAATCCCGACAACTACAAGTATGGGTTTCGGGGAATCATTGATGATGAGTCGGCCAATACCATCCGTGCGCGGAATGCCGAGATAATGACACTTCTGTTCCGCAAGGCGCAAGTTGCCACTAATTACAAGAGAAACCTGAAACGGGCGTTGCTTGACTGCTACAAGAATGGCACGTGCTTTGTGGCGATCCCGTGGGAAAAACAGGTTGTGGATTTGATCTATCGGGATAAGTCAACAGGAGGTCGCAAATCAAAATTATTCATAAAAAATAACCTACCCGGATTTGAGTTCATCCCGATAGACCAGCTTTGGTTAGATGAAAACATTGACGAGATGGAGTCGCAACCGGCTATCTATATTAAGAATCCGATTACTTGGAGCAAGTTGTTAGGTGACAGTAAGAAGAACAATGTTAAACTATTTGAAAAGGACGGTCAAGAAGGACTGCGTGATAAGTTCAGCAAGTATCTGGAGCATGTGTCGTCCTCGCAGTTTTCAATACCCAAGGCTGACCGGATGGATAATGCCGACAGGACGCTTGAAGATCGTACAGGCGAGCGGTATAAACATTGGTTTGTGTGGATAAACCTGCCAGTCAACAAGGATAGTAAAAAGTGGGACAAGGATGGCGCAGAGATTAGATGCCGTGTTCGGATTTTGGGCGATCCCGAAAGTTGTGAGATAATCGAGATACGTGAAAACATATTCCCTGGTGGCATTCCGGTGCTGGCGGCACACCAGACGGAAGACGATATTGGTATGTATCCGATAAGTTTGGGCGAGAAGATAGAAACGTATTACGACCAGATTTGCACGGCGATTGACCAGTTGATTGATAATCGGTCGAAGAATGTTCGACGCCCGATTGTGTATGATCCGATGCGAGTGGATGTTGATAAGTATGATTTTGGGCATGCCAATGCTGTTCCGTGTTCCGGTGATGTGCGGTCTGGGTTATTTGAGATGCAGATAGCCGATATGACGGCAACGATTATGCCGACAATCGCATATTGCGAACAGAAGGTGCGCGAGATATTGAACACTACGGATGCCGTTATGGGCATGGCGATGGGTGGGCGAACAAGTGCGAGCGAGTATGTGAGCGCGAAGGCGGCGGCTACCACGCCGATATTCAGCGATATGTCGAGCATAGAGGATGCTCTGATTGGTGAATACATGCGCCGGTTTTCACAGTATGTGCATACGTTTATGACGCACGAGGATTTAGTTGATCAGTTGGGGCCGGTAGGCGCGGAGTTCCAGTTTGAATTGGCTGACATCTACGCCATCGAGATGCGGGGAGTATCTGAGGCGATGGATAAGGCTACTAAGGTTCAAAACCTGTTACAGCTTTTTGGCATGAGCATGGACCCGGCAGCCAAGGGCAAGATTATGTTGAGGATTGCCGGAGCGATGGGCGTGGAGAATCCTGCCGAGTTTGTTGTGATTCCGGCCAAGGATCAAGCCATCAAAGCCGCCTTGTGGGAAAACAACGAGATGCTGGTTTTTTCGCAATGGGATGAACCGGAGCAGGGTGAGATGCACGACATCCATTTAGGTATTCATCAACAGGCATTATGGCAGGCACAACGCGACAAGAACCAGAATGTGCCGATGATGGTGCAACATATTTCAACGCATCAACAGCTTAAACGAAGTGAACAGGCAACTGGGGCGATTAGTTCAATCACGACAAACGGGCAGTCGTCGAACGTCGCTCCGTTGCCTGGAGATGTTAGCGGCCAACAAATTTCAGGTTCGTTAGGAAACGCACAAGGGGGATCGCCCGTATCCTCTCAACCAGAGGCTCCGCCCGAAGCACTCTAACAGGAGACAGTAAATGACAGTAGAAAAATTGGATGGACTTTTGCCCGAAGTTCAACCGCCCGAAGTGCAGAAACCGCCGCAAATTACAGAACCTACGTTGCCTGACGTAACGGAACCTGTTGATGAAGCGGCGAAACTCAAGGAACAAACCGAACGTGAAAAATCAGAAATGGCGGAACAACTCAAAGCCGCTAAGGAAGAAAAAGAGACGTTGGAGAAGCGCCTGCGCGATAATCAAGAGTATATTAGCCGGACGCGCAAAGACGAAACTCCTGAAGTGGTTAAACCAGCGAGGACGTTTGAAGACTATCTTAGCGATATTGACAAAATCGTAGATAGTGATTTTGAAAACGATCCCAAGGTAGGTCTGAAGAAAGTAGCGCGAAAGTTAGCATCTGACATTGCCTATGACCGTGACTTAATGCAACAAGGTTATGAGAAACGGTTGGCAGAATCAGAGGAGCGTGCATTTAAGAAAGTCATGTCTCTTAATCCCGAAGTTGGGAAAGCGATGCACGAGGTTGAGAAACTCGATGAGGAACGGCCAGACCTGAAGAATTTGACATTTGAACAGAAGCTCGAATTTGTGAATATGAAAGGGCAAGGAACCGTTAAACGCGAAACCAATAACCGCAATATAGTTGACCGCGAACGTGAGTTGGGTGGCGATGTCAGCGGAAGTCGGCAGGCGTCGAAAGGCGGACAGATGCCAGGATGGGTAAATGATCCGACTGTTTTGAAGGAGGCACAGGGACACTTTGATTCCAAGCAAGAGATGGCTGATTGGGCTAACCCAGAAAAAGCCAAAGCAATGCATCTGCGTAAAATTAAAACAGCTTAATACTAAAGGAAATTACCCATGAATGACAATGAAAAAACGACAGGAACGACAGTGGAACCGGAAGTCAAACAACGCGGCAACCCGAACTGGATAAAGAAGGCGAAGGAAGAAACTACGGCTCACCCGATAAAACGCGCCGAAGTTTTAAGCGAAATGAGAGCGATTACCGACCGTTGGGAAGTAAGAAATAAAGACCCCAAAATGCACTATGTCTGGGGTCACAAGGATTCGGACGAGGAAATGAACGAATTTGCCCAAAAAAGTTACGCGCCCGCCCGTGGCCGCGAGCAGATTATGGGAAATCCATTCGAAGCCAAAGTTGACGACGAAGGGAAGACGAAGGAACGCGGTAACAGAATACTCATGTGTTGCCTGAAGACCGAGTATGATGCCCGCAATGTGAAACGTGCTAGCAAATATGTTGGTGCGAAGAAAGCCGCAGAGTCAGATGCCCGTAAGATGATGAGCGGTAAGAAGGGCGTGGTCGTTGAGGCTAACGCCAGTACTGAAACTCGGAGAGAAGGTCTTGCAGAAGAAACATAAAATGTGAAAACAAAGATATATGTTCTATGCGAACCAAGCGGGAAAATACGGTATGTAGGTAAGACAAGCAAGTCTCTTTCCGCAAGATTTTCAGGACATATTAGAACTGCACGATTTGGGGAAAAGACACATAAGAGCAATTGGATAAGGTCTCTTTTGTCAAAAGGTTTTTTGCCTAATATTCAATTCGTAGGAGAAGTGGATGGTAATGGTGCCACAGAGGAAATTGCTTGGATAAAATACTTCCGCGATGAAGGTGTTGTTCTTGTTAACGGAACTGATGGTGGCGAGGGTTTTAAAGCGAAACGAGGTGCTTGTTCTTTAGAACATAGAAAAAAAATTGGCGATGCTCTTCGCGGAAAACATCATTCTTTAGAGGCTCGAAAACACATGGGTGAGGCTCAAAGAGGACGCGTTTTTTCTGCTGAACATTGCAGAAAAATTAGTAATGTCAAAAAAGGAACTATTTGTTCTTGGGAAACTCGCCAAAAAATAAGTAAAATAATTAAAGAATGGTGGGAAAAAAGAAAACAAGGAGGGTAGGTTATGGCAACACGCGTAATGAAAACTATGGCGATTTATCGCCAAGAGGGGAAAAACGGCACAACCATTGAGGATGCCGTCGGTGAAGATGTTGGCGAGACATGGAAAATGGGTGCGCCCCTTTCCCGCGAAACAGGATCAACGGGGTCTATTGTAGAATGGCCCGGAACTACGAATGCCACGCTTCCGATAGGGGTTGCGGCAAAAGATGCGACAGGAGTTACTGGTGCCTCCGTTCCTCATTATGAAGCCAATGATTATACTCTGTTTGAAGCCTCTTTGATTAACGATACTACAGCCCATGTACTTGTGGTAGGCAATTTGGGTGTAGCATATTCACTGATTAAATCAGGAACTAATTGGTATGTTGATATTGCCGATGTAGTCACAAAACTCGTCGAAGTTGTTGGGTTTATTGATCCCGTTGGTGATACAAATCCCAGAGTCATTGTGCGATTCATCGGGGATCATCAGGCGAATGTATTGCAGGCGTAATTTGTTGAAACGCATTGCCCGGTGCGTGTTAATTGCCCATTGGTCATTCTATTTTAAGCCCATAAAAAGAATGATATGTGTTTGAAACTTAATTGAAATAAGGAGAAATGTTATGGCGACAACTCGTGTAAAACGAACATTCGCTATTTACCGTCAGGAAGGTAAAGATGGGGCGATAGTCGATAAGACTGGTGCCGTTGGCGAAGCGGCGAGCCAAGACTACAAGATTGGTGCTCCGTTGGAATATACTGCCGGAACTATCGAAGCTCTTGCAACTGGCGGCGCTGATACCGGGCAGGTTATTGGTATTGCTCTCAAGGATGCTACTGGAACCACAGGAGCCGCTGTTCCGTACTATGAGGCTAATGATTACAACCTGTTCGCTGGAACATTGATTGCAACCACGAGCGATCATGTATTGGCAGTAGCTAACCTTGGTGCAGTGTATGGGATACTTGATTCCGGCGATGACTGGTATGTTGACGTTGACAATACAAGCCAGAAGAAAGTGGTGATTGTTGGTTGTATTGATCCCATCGGCGATACCAATGCCCGCGTGATATTCCGCTTCTTGGGCGGTATGCAGACCAGGGTGCTCCAGTCCTAAATGACAGAAACAGGAAAACGTAAAAAGGAAATAAGTTATGGCTATTATATCTGCTAATATGGCGAATCTTTTTGATGCACGCATCAATAAAGCGTTCTATCAATACCTGGGTATGTACCCGGAGGAATACACCAAGTGGTGCGAAACGATGGGTTCCAAGAAACAGTATGAGCAGGTTTCGCTCTATAGCGAACTTCCCATGCCTGCGGTATTGGGCGAATATGAAAACGCTCCCGAAACCACCTTCAAACAGGGGCCGGTGCGGACGTGGACTCATGTGAAGTACGGGTTCAAACTGATCGCTTCAGAGGAAGCTCTTGAAGACGAACTGTTCCCGGTGATCGTGGCAACGGCTGGTAGTATGGGCGAGGCGATGAAACATCGTATTGAAACCCAGGGTGCGTATGACATGAATAGCGCATTCACGGTCAATACGGTTGGTGCGGCTAATACGGCTGACGAAACTCTGTGTGCTACTTCTCACGCCACCTTCACGGGTGCTGGTGGAGCAGCGCAGGCGAATCGTCCGACGGACGTTACGTTAGGTGCAGATTCGCTTTGGGCTGGTGTTGACAACTTTGCTGGTCTGAATGATCACGAAGGCAACCCGGTCATGGCGATCCCGCGCAAATTGATCATTCCTGCGGCTCTGGAACGGGCAACGATTGAGATTTTACAATCAACCGATGTTCCCTACAAGTCCACGAATGAGAAGAACGCGATTCAGTCCAAGGGTCTGACTTATGAAATCGGTCACTACCTGACGGCGAGTGCTGCTTGGTTCTTGGTGACAGATAAGAAGCCCATTCGGTTCTATATGCGGCGTTCTCCGTCTGTGAAACCGGATAATGATAGCACGAATGATTCCCGTAGTTGGGTGATTACGTGCCGATTGAGTCATGCTCCGTATGACTGGTATCAGATTTACGGCACGGACGGCGTGGCGTAATAGGTCAGAAACGACTAAAAAGGTTAGGGCTGGGTCGGTTTAAACCCGATCCAGCCTACCCCACAAAGGGAGAAAAGGTTATGAGCGATGAAATTAAGAAAGAAAGAGAAGTTAAGAAAGAAGTTAAAAAGGATGCGGCACCTGACCTGGCAAAACAGGTTGCGAATGTTGTATTTACGGTACGCAAGATGAAAAACTGGTTGGAAGAAAAACTGGGTGCGGACCTTGACGGCGATGGCCGCGTTGGAAGTGGCCCGTATAACAAGGTTAAGAAGCTCGGCGTATTGCTGGCGGTTGTTGGGATGGCGGCTGTCTGTTCGGCGGCTCCGTATAATACGAATATTGCGGTGTGGGTTGTTGATTCGTCTTATATTGATGAGAACGGTGGCATTCATGCTCCGGCAATGTATGTGGATGACTTCACGGTTGTTGACGATGTTACGATAGATGGCAGTTTGGATATTGGAACAACGCTTGGCGTTGATGGCATAGTATCTGCCAACAGCAACCTCGATATTGCCGTAAACGGTACGGTGGGTGGAACTTTTGGCGTCGATGGCATCTTATCAGCTAACAGCAACCTTGATGTTGCGGCAGAGGCGAATATTACAGGGTCTATATCCAATACTGCCCTAACGGCCAGCAAACCAGTGTTCACTGATTCCGATAAGGTTTTAACATCCACCGGCACGGTGCCTGTTGACCAAGGCGGTTCTGGTGCGGCTACTTTCACCGATGGCGGCTTGTTAGTTGGCGCGGCGGCGGCGGCATTTGAAGTATTGGCGGTTGGAACTGATGGCCAAACTATTATCGGCGCGTCATCGGCTAACCCCACTTGGCAGACAATCACTGGATTGTTCTCGTATAATGCAAGTGGCGTTGCGGCTGGTACTGCTGGATATTTGTTGCCTGCATACAACGGTACTGCGGTGACAAACCTCAGTGCCGCTAATATCGCTGCGGCTGGTACGCTTCCGCAGTTGAATGGTGCTGCTCTCACGGCGTTGGATGCAGCTAATATTACAGCGGGTTCTGTTGCGTCAGCGTTTAATGGTGGTTCGATCACGAACATCGGTGACGCAGCTATTGTTGCTGATTCGATCACAGCGGCTAAGATGGCTACGGCCGTTCAGACGAGTCTTGGACTTGCTGATACTGCCGCCCAAGCCGCCGATGTATGGGGCGCGCCTACGGCTACCCCGTCCACAAACCAACTCGTCAACACAGTGGCGATACAGGCCAAGAACGCGGCTGGCGGCGATCTGTCTGAGTTCCGTTTGATCCGTATCTGGACGAGCGAAACCAGTATGGGTGCGGCCAGCACGAATAACATCGAAACGCTGGTGCTATCAACCGGGACCGCAGTTGATACCGTGGTTGCCCATGCCGATTATCGGTATGTTACGGCCACGGACGGCTCGGCTGTTGCGACGATCACCGGCACGGCCACTGGAACCAACTACGTCATGCTCTCCGATGGTTCATCCATCAGCGCGACGGCGGTTACGTTCGTTCCGTAACGACAATTAAACCAACGGGGGCGCAGGCCAATCCTGCCCCCCAGCGGGAGGAATATAAATGAAACAAATATGTTATATGTTGATCGTTGCGTTAAGCGCCACGGTGCTGATGGCTGGCGGGATTGACCAGATGGTTTTGAAGGCTGCAAGTGTGAATACGAGTTCTACGGCAAGTGTAACGTCCAGCCCAAAGATCAGGGGCTGGCTCGAACGCATTGATATGACGTTTGCCAATACCACGTCAACGGTGTATCTGACTATTTCGGCGTCAAACGCAATGAATAGTATTGAGCGGACATTACTTTCAGTGGATGCTCTGGCAACAGACACGTCCTATATGCCACGTACTCCGGTTCACACGTCGGCTGGAGCCGTGGTTACAACTAATGGTGTTACGCGATTTCCGTTACTCGACGAGAAGATTTATCTGTCGGTTACCGGTGCGGCATACAATGGGCAGAATGTCCAGGCAACGATAATCTATGAGCGGCCATAAGACTGCCGCAAGGGGGTTTTATGTCAACCGTTCAGAACATCTTACAGAGTTCCTTGCTTAAATTTGGGCAATCGCAAGATAACCAGCGATTTGTTGATGATTTTTACAATGCGATAAACGATTCTCAAAACGACATCTGCACAAGTCGTTCTTGGGGATTCCTCCGCACATCCGCTACAGTAACGGCGACCGATTCCACGCGTGCATCATCGCTACCATCGGGCTTCGGCAAGGCGTATGATATTTCTGGTGCGTTTCGGATTCTTACGCCATCCGCGAATGCGGGTAGTATTATTGAACTACAAAGTTATGAGAACTGGTTATCCAATAATTACGAGGATGGAACGACAGAGGGAACGCCGTCTTTGGCTTATATCCTCGGCAGTTCAATTTACTTCTCGCCGATACCGGACACTACATATACGGCCTCATTGATATACTATAAGATTCCAACGGCCATCGCTGACACCTCGACGGCGATTACTGTGCCTGACGTGTATCAGGAGTTGTTGAAGAAAATGATCTGGCGGAGACTTCAAGACGCGGGATATAGTAGTGTCCAAGAGCTGCAAATCAGTGACCAGGATATTGCGCGGTTGATGAATAATGCGGCGCGGGATGATGCGAGAAAGTATGGTGGTTTTACGATGAATCTTAATAAGTCTTCATTTACACGGAGTACAGTATAATGCCAGAAAGAGGATCATGGGCGGCTACGTGGGTTCCTATCAATTCCAAGTTTCCGTGTTCGCTTTCCAAAGATGCTTTTCCTGAAGTGTTGAAGGATGGCGAAACGCCGGATGCTTATTCACTTGGGATTGACAAGCCGGGGGTGCTTTATTACCAAACCACACCATCGGTAGGCACGGCATGGAACGGGATTGCTGTGGTAGCTACGCCGACGAATACGCCGCTGACGGGAATACAGGTTTGGAGATTTGCACATAATCGGCTTTGGGGTTATCAGACGACGACTAACCGATTAACTTATGGAGCCTACGGATATTTGACTTCTTATGTGCTTTCGGATTTGGGCTATGTGCCGGTAGATTTTGAGTCAAGTAACATTACTCAGATTGTTCCTTTCGGAAATCAAATAGCCATGTTCAAAACGGATTCGCTCTACGTGATACGTAACGCTGATAATCCGGGCGCGGTGATGGTTTCCGAGTATTTGGCACAGGCATCTGGGCTTCCGGTAGCTGACAACGTGATTGCCGTGGACAATGTTCTTTACTGGTGCAATACACACGGAGTCTTTTCATACGACGGCCAGAACATCGTTGAACTTACTGAATCCATACGCAATAACTTGGGGACTTTCAGTTCCACTCTTATCACTTCCCTGACCGCCGATTTCCAGCAACGCCGGATAATCGGACTGAACGGGGCGACGACCAAGTTTATAATCGTATTGGGGCAAACACCGGAACTCTATGATTATTCTGGAACGGGGTTCAGATTTACGACAAGGACGTTGGTGGGTAAAGAGGGTGAGCCGTTCCTCATAGATAAAGTTTCTTTTGTGTATCAGTATAGCGCGGGTGACTATGCTACTTGTGACCTCGATGTAAAAATTAATGATGATTGGAAAACCGAAAGCCAGTTCAGAATCACACCGGCGAATGATAACGGACGTGCTGAGTTTGCGTTGACTCATGCGTTGTCATGCCGCAAGTTTGCGTTGCGAATCACGGCCATGAGCGAGTCGCTGTATATCTCAAACATTTTAATTCACGTAAAATCCGGAGGCGTTCAAGGCTACTCAAATTCCTAATGGAGGTTTTATCATGCCATATCCCTACGACATTCAAAGGCCAACACGGTTAAGAGTTCCGAATATGTTTGGCGATCCCTACACATCAACACCGGCAATGCAACAGCAACAAGGGGTGTTTGCCCCTTCGCCACCGGGGAGTCCGGTTCCTCCACGTTCTCCGAGTCCAAAGGGGCCGTTTCCTACGCCTGCGCCTACGCCTGGGCGAGTACCTGAACGCGAATCTTTCGCTGGTACACCATATACGCCGCCTACTCAACCTGCGCCGAAACAGAAAGTTGAGATCACGCCGTTTATGAACACACTCTACGGGAGCATGAAAAACATTGACCCCGAACAGCGGGTGGAGTATCTGCAAAATGCAATGTCTGGCATTAAGAGTCGTCTGGATAAATATGAGTTTCGGCTGGTGCGAGGAGTCCCATTG
>Ga0208648_1000651_pt1 | contig 32883 bp, 27 predicted proteins | sample AntAceMetag02UKL_FD_184772 | JGI IMG/M metagenome (GOLD analysis project Ga0208648, IMG submission 184772) | Saline lake microbial communities from Ace Lake, Antarctica - Antarctic Ace Lake Metagenome 02UKL (SPAdes) (version 2) | ecosystem: Environmental > Aquatic > Non-marine Saline and...
AAGGTGAGAACTTATGATTATATTCGAGACAGAGTTAGCGGAGAATTCAAACTGCCTTCTCTTGCACAGCTGATTGAAGAAAAATCTCAGGGAAATTTTGTGCCTCCCTAGAATTTATAGCGGATACAAGCATTGGCTAAGAATTTAAATAAATCTCTACTGTTGTACAAACCAGCAGAGATTTTAATGCTTTAACAAAGCCAGTGACGTCATTTTAGCCACCCTAGCCCCTGCATTTTTCTCTCTGCTGCTTCTGCAGTAAGCCTACTCCACATTGTTAACAAACATTTAAGTCAAAATCACTGCTCTGTTCTAAACTACTCATATTCAGCTTACAGGTTATAATCATACCTAATGCTACAAATATTATTATTCATCATTAGCACCAGCCATATCAGTCCATCAAAATGCAGCTTGAAGACAATACACTCTATTATATATATGATCCCATGTGCAGCTGGTGCTATGCTTTTGAGCAATCCTTAAGCCTAATACAAAAACAATTACCTGCTGAACTACACTTTAAAGCCATTCTCGGTGGTCTGGCAGCTGATAGTAATATACCCATGCCACTTGATACACAGGCGATGATTCAACAGGCCTGGCAGCAAATAGAATACACCGTTCCTAAGGTCCGATTTAATTTTGATTTCTGGTCAAAAAACACCGCTTACCGATCCACTTATCCTGCCTGTCGAGCGATTCTTGCAGCGACGCAGCAATCTTCCGAATTTGCCAAACCGATGCGTCAGGCAATTCAACGCGCCTATTATCAGGAAGCCAGAAACCCTTCACTCAATGAGATTCTTATAGCTTGTGCATCACAGTTAGCTTTGAACATCAGTCAATTTAGCCAGGATTTACTCAGTCTGGATATAGACATAAAACTCACTGAACATAGACACTTTTCGCAACTATTAGGCGTCAGTTCTTATCCTTCATTACGTTTGGTTTTGAATACTGAAATTTACACTATCCCGATTGACTACATAGACATAACTGCTACTCTAGAGCAAATCAACAATTTACTAAATAGCCAGCATAAAACTATTATTGAATCTCCCTGTATCCGCGAATGCAGCTTAAATAATGAAGGAATTTGTTCAGGCTGTTTTCGCTTAATGAATGAAATAACTCAGTGGGCATACTGTAACGAATATGAAAAACAAGCTATTTTAAATCGTGCGCAAAGACGCAAAATTCTCCTGACTAAAAAACCTATTTAACTACCGACTACGACGATGACTACAACACTCACTTGTGTAGAAATACCTGCTACTGCTACCCCCACTTACTCCATCATCTGGTTACACGGCCTAGGTGCAGATGGGCATGACTTCGAAAGCATTGTCCCTGAACTGCGCATCGATAAACTAGAAAATATTAATTTTATTTTTCCGAATGCTCCCGTTCAGGCTGTCACTATTAATGGCGGCATGAAAATGCGTTCATGGTATGACATTCTTGAAGCCTCCTTAGACCGTGAAGTAGCGGTAGATGATATTTATCAATCTTCAGCATTGCTAACTCACATCATTCAAGGCGAAATTGATAAGGGCATTAACCCTGAAAATATCTTGCTAGCAGGCTTTTCTCAAGGCGGTGTCATCGCCTTACACACAGGCCTGCGCTTTCCGCAAAAACTGGCAGGTATTATGGCTTTATCGACCTACCTGCCGACCACTGAGCAACTTATAACAGAACGCTCTCCGAGCAATAATGAAACACCCATTTTTATGGCACATGGCACGATGGATCCAGTGGTATACCCACAAATAGCCAAAGAGTCTTTTAAGCGCTTGAAGTCTATGGACTATCCAATCAGCTGGCATGAATATCCGATGCAACATGCGTTATGCCTGGAAGAAATTATCGATATTTCACATTTCATTAATCGGGTTTTTTAATGCTGTTCTCGCTTCCACTCATCAAGTGGCAATGCCTGCTTGGGACATGCATTAAAATTCATCTCAGGAGCGCAGGCAACCAGTCTGGCGAACGCAGACGAGACGAGCCTTCCGTGTCCCCAATAAATAATTTGTCAAAGTTATTGGATGCAGATTCTTTGGACACTTTACGCTATGCAATAAAGAGGACACTTCATATATGTCATTTTTCAAAGATCTTACCCTACGTCGTTTTTTTCCTATCGCCCTATTCTCTTTTGCAATTATTGCTGTTGCCATTGTTAAGTTGCAACCCAGGATGGTTCATGAACCTGGCGCAGGCCTAATAACTCCGGTTAATATTATTGAGGTCAGAGCTTATAAGGTCAGACCTGCGATCATTGGTTTCGGTACTGTTGAACCGGATATCCTGCTGGAATCCAAGGCAGAAGTATCAGGAAAAATAAGCTATATACATCCACAATTGCGCAATGGTTCTATGCTGATGCAAGACACTGTGATCATGCGTATCGAAACAGAGGATTACCAATCAGCCCTGCAACAGGCACAGGCAACAATCGCCAGTGATCAGGCAAAACTTAGAGAGATTGAACTACAGAAAAGCAATCTGCTAGCTGATCTTACTCTGGTCCAGAAAAAACTAAACCTGGCTAAAGTAGAATTATCGCGTATGCAGTCTTTATTAAAAAAACAATCTATTTCCAAATCCAGCTACGATAATCAGCAAGTTAATGTTTTGCAATTACAACAGGAAGTACAAAAATTTAATAATCAACTAAAAACCTTACCTGAACAATTAGTCAGTGCACAAGCAAATTTAGCTAACTCGGAAGCCTTAGTCAGCACTCATCAACGCAATCTTGACCGCACCATCATCAAACTCCCTTTTAATGCACGTATTTCAGAACGGGCGGTAGATGAAAATCAATATATCAATAAAGGCGCATTACTCTATACTGCGCAAACCACCGATAAAATCCTGATTAACGCCCAATTTGCTGTGCAACATTTCAGAATACTGGCTAACGATTTTCAGGGGCAAACATCTTTAATTAAAGAAGCTTTTACATCCGGTTTTTCACCAGAGATCTTCAATCAATTAGGTCTCGGTGCAAAAGTACGTCTTGCCAGCAAGGACTCCCCTTATTGGCCGGCGAATATTGAACGCATTAGTAGTCAACTCGATCCAGAAACACGCACACTGGGTATTATAGTCAGCGTAGATAATCCCTATCAACATATAATCCCAGGCATCAAACCTCCGTTAATGCAAGGCATGTTTACAGAAGTCTTACTACAAGCGAAAGCCAAAACTTTCTTTGTCATTCCTCGCGATGCATTGCATGAAAATGAAATTTACATAGTCAATCAGCAAAATCAATTGCAACGTCGCGCCATTGAAAACATTCGGGTACAAGATAAAATGGTGTTATTAACGAGTGGCTTGCAAGCAGGCGAAAGCCTGATTGTGTCAGATGTTTTTCCTGCTATTCCAGGAATGCAAGTTAAAACAAGCATAAACACAGTTTTACAAGAATCAATTGCCAACTGGGTAAAGGAGCAATAGCATGATTCGTTACTTTATCCTTCACCCGACAGCAGCCAATTTATTAATGGGTCTGCTGATTATTCTTGGTTTATTCACTCTCCCCACACTTAAACGCGAAACCTTTCCGGAAATAAAAAATTACGAAATTGAAGTTAAAGTTCTTTACCCCGGAGCAACGCCTCGAGAAATAGAACAAAAAATATGTAAACCAATAGAGGATGCTATCGATGGCACTAGCTTTATTGATGAGCTTCGCTGTGAAGCGCGTCAATCTATGGGAATAGCCACCATTAAAATGCAGGAAAGTGGCGATTTTGTACAATTTAATAATGATATTAGAAGTGCAATCGATGAGGTGGAAAACTTCCCTGATGACAGTGAAGAGCCCATTATCAAAGAGTTAGGCCGCACACAAGATGTGGTCACCATTGCCCTGAGTGCCAATATCCCTAAAATCGAATTAAAAGATCTGGCAGAAAATATCAAGGAACGTATGTTAAGAGTGCCGGGGATTCCATTAATTAGTATCGAAGGTTTTTCAAAACGTCAATTTCAAATACAACTTGCACAAGATAAATTACGCCTTTACGGGATAAGCCTACAATCAGTAGCCGCTATTATCGCACAGCAAAATCTGGATTTACCTACAGGTGAAATTCAAACCGCTAAGCGTGACTATCAAATTCGCTTCAATGATGAGCGTCACTCAGTTGAAGAGTTAAAAGAACTCGTTATTATCAAGGGCGGGCATGGCAATGAAGTACGTCTGGGAGATATTGCCACGATTATTGATAGCTTTGAAAAAGCTGAAGATAAAGCGACATATAATAATAAGCCTACGGCTTTTTTAAAAATACGTAAAAACTCTCAAGATGATAGTTTACGTGTCCTGGAAACAGTGAATCAATTTATTGCTGATGAACAACAACGACTTCCTGAACAAGTCCAGTTTAATCTGACACAGGATTTTACCAGTATCGTAACTGACCGAATCTCCTTACTTGTTACCAATGCCTGGCAAGGTTTACTACTGGTATTCGGGGTAATGTGGCTGTTTTTTGGCACACGCTATGCTTTTTGGGTAGTCATGGGGCTCCCCGTGTCTTTCTTAGCCAGTGCTTTTATCTTGGCCCACTGGGGCATTAGCATTAATATGCTATCTATGGTTGCCCTGCTCCTTGCCCTGGGTATTCTAATGGATGATGCTATTGTCATTAGCGAGAGCATAGGTAAGCATATGACATTAGGCAAAACACCGACTCAAGCCGCTATTGATGGCACCATGGCAGTAAAAAACGGCGTTATCTCCTCTTATATCACCACACTGTGTATTTTTACCGGCCTATTATTCCTGCATGGCAATATAGGCCAATTACTGTTTTCCATTCCTGCGGTATTAATTTCAGTCATTACTATTTCCCTGGTTGAAGCCTTCTTAATATTACCGCATCATTTACAACACTCATTACAAAATAGTAGCGATCAACCCATATCAAAGCTTCGTCAACAATTTACCTTGTCCTTTGAAAAACTTCATCTCAAAGTTAATGCATGGGTAAAAAAACTGATTATCTACCGCTATTTATTTATGGGCACAGTCGTCGGTGTTTTTATCTTGTCTGTCAGTTTATTAGTCTCAGGGATCGTTAAATTTTCTGCCTTTCCCAATGTCGAAGGTGATTTATTACAAGCACGAGTACTCATGCCAGTGGGTAGTTCACTGGCGCAAACGCAACAAACCATAAACCAAATCACCAACAGTATTCAAACGGTTAATAAAAACTACCAGCAAAATTATCACACATCCTTGATAAAAGGTATGACCGTACATTATGGTAAAAATGCCGATGCCTTTGAAAGCGGAGCGCATTTAGCGACAGTCAGCGTAGATTTACTCACTGCTGAGCAACGCGAGCAGTCTGTTATTCAAATTGCCGAACAATGGCGCAAAAATCTTGGAGCAATACCTGAAGCTTTAAATATTGCGCTTAAAGAACCCATTATTAGCCCTGCAGGACGGGCTATTTACATACGTTTACAGAGTGATGATCTAAGCAGCCTTGCGCAAGCCTCGCATCAGTTACAGAACTGGATAGCCGGTTACCCGGGGGTTAGCAATCTGATGGATGATTTGCGTCCGGGAAAGCCTGAATTTACGTTAAAGTTAAAACCCGGTGCCTTTGCACTGGGTCTAACTGCACAGGAAATAGCAGCCCAATTACGTGCTGCTTATCAAGGTATCGAAGTACTGGAGACCTCGATCGACCTGGAAACCTATGAAGTCATTGTAAAACTGGATGATGCTTCTAAAGATGAACTAACTGACTTTGATTATTTCCCTATTATTCACCCTGTAACGGGGAAAATCATTCCACTGGTTAATGTTGCCGAAATTATGTCAACTCGTGATTATTCACGTATCCAGCGTATTAATGCGCAACGCACTGTAACTATTTATGGCGATATTGATGCAACAGTGAATAATACCCAAGCGATTTTCCAGGATTTACAAAAGACATTTTTAGCTGAATTTAAACAACAATATCCTGATATCAGCATTCATTTCGAAGGAGAAATTAAAGAAGGCCCGCTCACTCGAAACTCCATGCGTAATAGCATGATACTGGGATTAATCGGTATTTTTGCCCTATTAAGCCTGCAGTTTCGTTCTTATGCAGAACCCATTTTAGTGATGGCCAATATTCCCCTTGCTTTTATCGGCGTTATTTTCGGACATTTACTGATGGGGCTAGATATCACCATGCCCTCTCTGCTCGGGTTTGTTTCTTTAGCCGGTATTGTGGTCAATGACTCTATACTATTAGTTGAGTTCGTTAAACAACATATCAGCGAAGGCATGAGTCCTCATCAAGCAGCAGCAAAAGCGAGTAGTGAGCGATTTAGAGCTGTGATACTAACCTCCTTAACCACCATAGTTGGTTTAACGCCATTATTATTTGAACAAAGCCCACAGGCTCAGATTTTAATTCCACTGGCAACCAGTATTGTGTTTGGCATACTCAGTTCTACTCTGTTGGTGCTTTTTGTGGTGCCGTGTTTATATACAATTCTGGAAGACTTGGGAGTAGTGCAGATAAATAACAACAAAAAGCCCCTTACCTTATTGCCCTAGCCCACAGTATCAGCTCAATATGTTAACAAATCACAACAAGTTAACCTATTGAAAATAATCAATATACTTGACAATAAAGCGCTGAAAAAAGTAAGATTAAATTTCAATAAAAAAAACAATAAGGGTGCACGATGAACTTAAAAATAAAAAAAACAATTATAGCCAGTAGCTTAATACTCGCAGTTGGGTCAGTTTCCGCAGAGCCAGTGATTGATATCTGTCCCAATGCAGGCAGCAAGACTATCATACATAATGTGGTAAAAAGCTTGTTAAGTGCGGTCCAGGCCGAGGATAATGGCGGCTTTGGTTTTAACATGTGGGGAAATGTAGTGAACCGTGACGGCAAGGTTTGTGCAGTCGTTTTTACCGGTGATCATAGAGGGGATCAATGGCCTGATAGCAGGAACATAGCTGCAGCAAAAGCCTATACTGCAAATTCCCTAACGCTACCTAAATTTGCATTGTCTACAGCAAACTTATATGAAGCAACACAACCAGGCGGAAGTCTTTGGCATGTATCAAATGCTTCTCCCGTCAATACTGCGGTTGCTTATATGGGACCAGCAGAAGATTTTGGAACGCTTTCTGATCCCATGCTGGGAAAAGTACATGGTGGCCTTATTCAATTTGGCGGTGGACTAGGTTTATATGATTCCGATGGTAAATTAATTGGCGCCCTAGGGGTTAGTGGCAGTTCATCCTGTGAAGACCACGTTATTGCTTGGAAAGTACGCCATCTGGCTCAGCTTGACTATGTTCCAGCAGGCCCTAGTAAGGATGGTGATGACAACCTTACTTTTATAGGAGGTGGGTCACCGGGCTGGGAGCACCCCGAATGTGGTGTTGCTGGTGAACTTGAAGCCCAGGCAGGCTTACCACCCGTTAGAAAAGTATTTGAGTTGATGATCGTCCCTCCAAAGTAATGGAGATGATAATCTTCCCTTTATACGAGGTGAATCTCCTGGCTGGGGGAACACCCTGAATATGACGTTGCTGGTGAACATGAAGCCCAGGCAGGATTATCACCCGTTAGAAAAATAGGCGGGTAAACCAGCTAAAGTTGTTTTAAATAGTCCGAGGTGTTTTAACATATCAAAGTACCTTGGACTACTTGGCTTTTGTTCGGCAAAATGAGTGCCTCCTTTCACCAGATTTTATATTTATGTCCTATAAATTTAATTTTAACTTATTTGAATATCAATATCGGCTCGCTGGGAACAAGTCCCTAATGCATTTATTTTTTGTAAAAAGCTGAATAGCTAACATAGCCCCATATAAATATAACTTTTTTATATCATATATTTAGAGAAATAATCTAATGTAAACTATAATATTGCTTAGTTGATATAACTCATTTTTATTAAGTGATACTTGACAATATTTTTGCATCTATAGAAACTATACCTAACTTAACTAACTCAATGCTTATCTTTTGAACGACATTCCCCTTAGTATACTTTTTGGTGTACTGGCAGTATTACTTTTAATGTCCGCCTTTTTCTCAGGCTCTGAAACCGCGTTAATGACCCTTAATCGTTACCGTTTGCAACACTTGGTAAAGCAAGGACATAGAAGTGCAAAAAAAGCTCAGCGTTTATTAAAACGGCCTGACCGTCTTCTTGGCCTAATCCTGTTAGGCAATAACTTCGTCAATATTCTGGCTTCTTCTCTTGCTACGATTATCGGTATGCGCCTTATGGGCGATGAAGGTATTGCTTTAGCTGCTGGTATTCTAACGCTTGTGGTATTGATATTTTCTGAAGTCGCACCGAAGACCCTTGCTGCGCTTAAACCCGAAATATTGGCATTTCCTGCCTCCTGGGTTTATACCCCGTTATTAAAATTGTTTTATCCCATCGTTTGGTTCGTCAATCTGATTGCCAACGGTTTATTGCGTATTTTCGGCGTTAGAGCGAGCGAGCACACTCACCCAACACTTAATAAGGATGAGCTTAAAAGTATCGTTTTAGAAACTGATTCGATTATGCCGGATAGATATAAAAACATATTACTCGGTATTATTGATCTGGAAAGTGCGACAGTCGAAGATATCATGACACCACGTAATGAAATTATTGGTATTAATATAGAAGATCCGATTGAAGATATAGTCGTGCAACTTAAAAAAAGTCCGCATACACGTATACCGATTTATAAGGAAAGTATAGACCGAGTTATCGGATTCTTACATTTAAGAACCATTCTCACACAACTTTTTAATACCGAAAATTTCAATAAACAAGATATAACCAACAACCTGATTACCCCAATTTTTATCCCGGAAACAACCCCGCTACACAAACAAATACAAAGTTTTAAAGTCGATAGAATGCGTATTGGCCTAGTTGTAGATGAATACGGTGATGTGCAAGGTCTGGTAAGCATGGATGATCTATTACAGGGTATTGTCGGCGAAATCATGACTGAAGAAGCTGACGTTAAAAAATATGAAAATGGAAGTTATCTTGTTGATGGCAGTGTCACGGTGAGAGAACTCAATCGCATTACACACTGGAATCTGCCTACCGAAGGCCCAAAAACTATTAATGGCTTAATTATTGAGTTTCTTGAAACTATCCCCCAGGCAGGCACCAGCCTTACGATGCATGATTTGCAGTTAGAAATTATTTCTCGGAATAAGCATGCGATTACTCAAGTTAAGTTTTTACCAAAAACAATAAACCAAGGACTGTTAAGCGATTAAACATGCTTACCTAGCATAAGACATTAATGCAAATGTAATATGTTTTTAACAACACTGCTAAAACTTGTCTATACTTAGAAAACCCTGAAAAAGTACTCAATCGCAGATATTCTCTAATAAAATGGCAAAATTTAGTGTTTTTTTTAATGATCATCCTTTACACTCCGCAATATTTGAATCAGGCGTTGTACATATAGGACGTGATGAAAGCAATGATTTGTCCATTGATAGCCTGGCATTTGCACCCGCACATGCAGCTGTAATTCTGCGTAACACCGAAAGCATTATTAAACAGTTAAATGCTGACTTCCCTCTGATCATCAATGGCACACGGCATAGCAAATATAATTTAAAAAATGGTGACATCATTACTATTGGTAAGCATTATATTGTCTATAACCCTGAAGAAATAACGTCCCCTGCGACTCAAGCCATTCTTAAAAAGTCTCCCGAAAAGCAAGGAGATCCAGGCATGTCTGCTCAACCCGAAGCAAGTCTGAAAATAATCGCAGGAAAACACATAGGCCGCATAATACAAATCAAAAAAAATATTACCAACATAGGTCATAAAGGTGTGGGTATTATTATCATTGTTCATAGAAAAGAAGGCTATTTCGTCTCAGTTCTGGAACCCAACGAAAACATCAAAATTAATAATATGGGACTAGCGGATAAATCTATTTTGCTAAAAAATGGCGATGTCATTTTTATCAACCATATTTCCATGCAATTTTTATGGACTGTCAAAACATGAAACCAGATAAAGATCTCCTGCAATTTCACACTATTTTTAACAACGCTTTAGTTCTATTCAATCATGACGACATTGAATACACATGTGAACTTATCGATATTTCTCTACACGGCTGCATACTAGGCTTTAAAGACACCTGGGAGCAACATAACCTGGAGTCACTCTACACCGTGACACTGAAATTACCTGATACAACGCCTATTGTAATGAACTTATCTATCAGCCATGTTGTAGATAATGAAGTCAACTTCAAGTGTGAACATATTGATTTAGACGATATCTCAGAGCTAAGCCATTTTGTTGAACTTAACCTGGCTAACAGCGCATTTTTAGATAGAGAGCATATTGCGCTTATGCATTGTTGCTAAGTTTTAATTGCTCCCCTCCTTCCCTAGAATGTCATCTTTCTAAAACAGTAGAATGTAGTTTTTCCCGCTGGTAGTGCAATGTGCAATACCGGCGAGCTAAAGCACAGCTCTTCCAGCACTGATTACATTTCTCAATAACAACACAATAAAGTCTTATGGCAAAAAAAACGACTGCATTTGTATGCTCAGATTGTGGCGCTGATTCGCCTCGCTGGGCGGGTCAATGCAGTGCCTGCAAAGCATGGAACACGATTAAGGAAATACACTTTGGCAATGACTCACCTAGTTCAAAATACCTGGGTTATAGCGGCACAAAAAGTACGGTGCAATTGCTCTCTGAAGTGACTTTAGCACAAACAGAACGTCTTGCTACCGGCATTTCAGAGTTTGATCGTGTTTTAGGCGGTGGCATAGTACGCGGCAGTATGGTACTTATAGGCGGTACGCCAGGGGCTGGAAAAAGCACATTATTATTACAGGTTATCGCTAGTCTTGCTGCTCAAGAAATCAGTGTTCTGTATGTATCAGGTGAAGAATCCTTGCAGCAAATTGCAGAACGCGCCATTCGACTTAATCTGCCGCTAAACAAAATCAAGATGCTGGCTGAAACTTCCGTACAAAGCATTTGCAATACACTTGATGAAATAAAACCCAGGATTCTTGTTATCGATTCTATTCAGGTCATGCACACGCAAAGCTCTGAATCAACCCCAGGTTCGGTTTCCCAGGTTAAAGAATGCGCAAGTTATTTAACTCAATACGCGAAAAGAAATGATGTCTCGATTTTTATGGTGGGTCATGTCACTAAAGATCAGTCACTGGCTGGACCTATGACCTTAAGCCATATAGTCGACACCCAGCTTATTCTTGCCTCAACGGATGATGCCCGGTTTAGAGTACTTAGAGCCGATAAAAATCGTTTTGGTAGTGTCGGAGAACTGGGCTTTTTTGCTATGGATAGCACCGGCTTAAAAGAAGTTAAAAACCCTTCAGCGATGTTTCTTAACCGGACGGAAAAACCCTCTCCTGGTAGTGTTGTTACCGTTTTATGGGAAGGTACGCGTCCGCTACTAGTTGAAATACAGGCATTGGTGACCGAATGTCAGTATGGAAATCCGCGGCGTTTAGCAGTGGGCTTTGATCAAAATCGTCTGGCCATGCTGCTGGCAATATTAACTCGGCATGGGGGCATATTCACTGCCAGCGATGAAATCTATGCCAATGTAGTTGGAGGCATCAAAGTCACCGAAACCAGTTCTGACCTTGCTATCCTTATCAGTATTGTTTCCAGCCTAAAAGATAGCGTCGTGCCACACGATAGTTTTTTCTTTGGTGAACTGGGCTTGAACGGTGAAATAAGACCAGTAGCCAACGGTTATGCACGCCTTAATGATGCAGCAAAACATGGTTTTAAAAAGGCTATTATTCCCAAAGCCAACGCACCCAAGAAAGCCATTGCTGGCTTGCAGATCTTTCCAGTCAGTAGTCTATCCGAAGCATTAACTGCTCTTTCTGATATAAGCTAATTTTAGTCAAAATACTTTTAGTTCAAGTCTCCAGGAATTGTATTCATTAAGTGATGTATTGATATGATATGTTCAGTGAGGGATTTATTATTGAATAGCTGGTTACAGCCATGAGCGGGCATTCAAAAAATTTAGGAAAAGTTAGATTTTAGTCTACACCTGGACATACTGAATGTTATTCAGGTCTGCTTATCTTGTATTAATGCATGTTAACTCGCTTAGTGATACTCTGGTTTTCATAGTGTTTATTGCCATAATGTAGAAGTTAGAGTTTTTGATAAGCAGCCCCGAGAGAATAACTGGTTAGAAGGTAAAAAAATGATCGCTGAATTTGCACAAATTGTTGGATTATTATCTGCTTATGCATCAGGTAAGCAGAGCAGTGAAATACTAGATGTTGCAAAATTCCTGCAATGGTTAACTGAGCATAATCATGAAGAAATTAGAAATATTGTTGAGCAGAACCAAACAACATCTATAAGTATCAAAGCTCTCCTAAATAATGGAGTAGATGAAATAAATCAAAAACTTGATGGCATTTCAAGTCAAATAGCAATACTAGCTAGTCGTTCTGAAGGCATTGAGGAATTAGCTTTAGCATTTGCAAAAGAGTCTATTTCATCCCAAGCAATAGAAATACTTACTTTAATGGATAAAAATGAAACAGAATTCTTTTTATTATCTCGAGAAATGGGTGTTAAAGATCAGGCATTAATTTTGGCGCCAGGACCTAATTACACTTGTAAAGAATCTCGCTTTCTAAAAGATGATTTAGAGCTATTGCAAAGTCTTGGTCTTCTCCATCAGGATTGCAACTCCAATGGTGATCCAATGTATTATTTTACAAGAGCGGCATCAAAGCTTGTTGGTAGCATGAAGTGAAACCTTCTAACAAAGCGCTGTTGTCGGAATCACTCACTGCGCTCGCTCTCCGCAAAGCGCGGCGTTAAGATCATACAAATAATGAATGCAAATGAATACACGGATAAAATAGTCGAAATCCTAAAGAGGACTTTAGTCGATAATTCTTTAACTATATGGGAAGTATTTTGTGATGATAAAGATTTTAGAAAATGTAACTTTAGTGATTCACACATAGAGTTGGTTAACTCAGTCTATCTTATAGATATCCAAAAAATGAATCAAGAAGATGTAATTAAGCTTTGGAAGAGTACAGAAGATGGTTTTATTCATGAAACATCATATTTTGGTGACACTCCTGAATACGATGGAGACATGATCTCTGATATTAGAGATGAAATTCTTCCTTTAATCGCTTTGGATATTGACTCTTTTGACGAAAAAAAATCCTAACAAATTACTTCACCTTACCCACCATTACGCGCTGCGCTCTTCATGGTGGGTAAGTGAGTTCGGCATTATTCCGTATAAAAGTAATTTATCCTATGACTGCAGTGGGTCGATAACAGCCGATCAATTATATTAGGCTAGCTCCACAGACTCTTTACAATATTCTCAAATTAAACCCAAACGACCTGATTTTTATAATATTCTTTTCAGAGAGGCTGGCACAGTTTTTGTTTTTGTCCATCTTCTACACTAGAACAACTCAAATTACACTTTCCATCGCCATTAAAAGAATATAGCCCTCTTATGTGATCTGGTATATTTTTTTCTAGCAATCAGCTAAGTTAAAAACTTCCATGAACATTTTAACTAAAGGTTATAATACCGCCTTGAAAATTATAATAAACTGCAAGATTTTGCACATAAGACATAAAGGGCCAGGCAATGCTTGAGATTGAATATGATTTCGGTGATAGAGATTTAGTTCACTACAATGAATTACAGATTGATCAATCGGAAGATTTACAAAAAAAATTAAAAAGAAACCGCCTAGTTTTCCCTGGGATATTAGCACTTTTTGGTCTGTTTCTTTGGAATTATTACGATGATTTTCGTACCGCTCTGTATATCGTTACTATTTCTGTTTGCTGGGCTATCGTAATCCCGCAAATTATTATTTTGAGTTTTCGCAAACAAGTACTAAAAAGCTATACCGAAGAAGAAAAAAAAGCCATGTTCGGCCATTATATTTTAAGAATTGACCCTACAGCCTTAGCCGAAAAGTCCCCCAGTGGTAAAAATAAAATGCCCTGGAAAACTATCCTGCGTATCGAACATATCCGTGATTATGTCCATATCGTACTGGAAAACGGTGCAGCGCTGGTTATTCCGATAGAAAAGGTTTCATCTGGAGATATAAAGGCATTCACCAAACAAGTGAAAAAAATGATCGACCTCTACGGATAAAATACGCTTTAATATATAGGTAATCGGAGGCCTCGCTTTATAACAAGGTCTCCTGGCTTATTGGCTTCCCTTTCCTATCAGGAAACTCCAGATACCAAATTTTTATTAAACTTTTACAACACACCCTCACGCTTTTGTATGTAATACCTGCATGCATCAACACAGTCTGGTTTACTACTAAATGGACCACTGATCATCTCAATCGTAAAAAACCACCAACCTTGTTGATTAATATAATAACGGTCTTGCGGCTTAAATACAGGACTATGTTGTTTCTTTGTCTTTACCATACTGTTTATGCTGAATTTTAAAAATATATCCTTACGCCGTGGCACTCGCGTGCTATTCGCCAATACCTCGTTTACATTACACAAAGGACAGAAAGTCGGCATTACCGGAGCAAATGGTGTGGGAAAATCTAGCTTGTTTGCGCTACTACGTAATGAACTGCACCTCGATTCTGGTGATTTTACCATGCCTCCTCAGTTAGAAGTTGCTCATGTTGCTCAGGAAACACCCGCAGTAGAACAAGCCGCAATCGAATATATTATCGATGGTGATCAAGAATTGCGCAGAATACAACAAGCCATTAATAAAGCTGAACAAGATAATAACGGCATAAAGCAAGCTGAATTATTATCAAAAATGGATGTCATCGGTGGCTATACAGCAACTGCAAGAGCAGCCCGGTTAATGAATGGTTTAGGCTTTAAGCAGCCACAGGAACGACTTAGCGTCAGCTCCTTTTCCGGTGGCTGGCGTATGCGTTTAAATCTGGCTCAGGCCCTGATGTGTCGATCAGATGTACTATTACTTGATGAACCGACTAACCATTTAGACCTGGATGCTGTTATCTGGTTACAGGATTGGCTGTGCAGATATCCTGGCACATTATTACTTATTTCTCATGATCGAGAATTTCTGGACAGCATTGCTGACCATATTGTGCATATAGAAAATCAAGTAGGTGTCATTTACACAGGAAACTACTCAGCCTTTGAAAAAATGCGTGCTGAAAAATTGGCACTGCAACAATCCTCGTTCGAAAAACAACAACGTGAAATTGCTCATATCCAAAGCTTTATCACTCGTTTCCGTGCTCAGGCTACCAAGGCAAAACAGGCACAAAGTCGTATAAAATCTTTACAACGCATGGAGTTAATTGCTCAGGCACATGTAGATTCGCCTTTTCATTTCAGCTTTCCACCACCAGGAAAACTACCCAATCCTATGATTAAGCTGGAAAATGTTAGTATAGGCTATGGCGAAACGAACATATTAAATAATATTAATTTATTTATTTCCCCGGGTGACCGGATTGGTTTATTAGGGCCAAACGGTGCAGGTAAATCTACTTTAATTAAAGTATTAGCCAATGAGCTTGGTATAAACGGCGGAGAAATACAGTTTGCCGATACCTTAAAATTGGGTTATTTCGCTCAGCATCAATTAGAACAACTCAATCTGGAAGAAAGCCCTCTATGGCATTTACAAAAAATTAACCCCAAAGCAACAGAAAAGGAATTAAGAAATTTCCTCGGAGGATTTAATTTTCAGGATGATAAAACATTCGACCCAATCGCCCCCTTTTCAGGCGGTGAGAAGGCGCGCTTAGTGCTTGCTCTACTAGTCTACCAGAATCCCAATCTATTATTACTGGATGAACCGACCAACCATCTTGATCTAGAAATGCGTCATGCGCTGAGTATCGCCCTGCAAGATTATCAAGGTGCAATTATTATCGTCTCACATGATAGACATATGCTACGCTCGGTTACCGATCAGCTATATTTAGTTGCAAATGGGACGGCCTCATCTTTTGATGGTGATTTGGATGATTACCGCTTGTGGCTTAACGAACAAAAATTACTCAGTAATGATAACTCTGGAGACACCTCCAATTCATCCAGTGTTAATAAAAAAGAACAACGTAAATTAGACGCTGAACGACGCAAAACATTAAAACCTTTATATGATGCATTAAAAAAAGCGGATAAAGCCCTAGAAAAATACCATCAACAACAAAAAGACCTGGAGAATCAATTAGCCGATACCAGTTTGTATGATGAAACTAATAAATCACGTTTAAAAAAAGTTCTACAAGAGAAAGTGCAGGTTGACTCTGCTTTGGAAGAAACCGAGATAGAATGGCTGGAGATTAGTGAACAGCTTGAGGCGAGTGAAGATTAAAGAGAATTAAAGCTAGAATTTGCAAGCTGTCTGCTTGACTACATTTAAAAATAGCAGTTACACAGAGTTATTTACAGTCTCGAAAAAAACTAAGCAATTTCCAGAAAATACTTCAGGATTGAAATCTGTCCTTGAAAGAACAGGCTTATAGAGCAATTGTTTCATACTTATATGAGAAACAATTGCTCTATAAGTAACTGGTTTTGATTACTTACACTTTACATAATCTAATTTAGTTCCCGCTTTTCTCATACGGTCATATGCTTTAGTTTCAGCAATGGGGGTCTTTGAAGCTTCTACCTTGATCGCAGGACCTACAGGAACGCCATTAAAATATCCCGTACATTCATATGTTCCAGCAAGTGTAACTGAGCTTATTAATATCAATACTAAACCAGCGATAATTTTTTTCATTTTAATATCTCCATGCCCTATTCATTAGAGTTAAGCAAACATAGGGCAAATCAAATGTCTGCATAAAAAATAACTAAGTAATTTAGCTATTTTTTCCTATTATACCTTTTTATACCTTTTTATTCCTGGCGGATTCAACTCTGAAGCTTAACTGTCTTTCCTCTGCCAGTTAATACAATTTATTATAATTCTGGGAATCTTTCATTGCTCAGTTTACACTTTCATTTCATTAACATCATCATTCCCGAGTGTTACCCAGTCAAGCTGGGCACAAGCTTTATCGGGAATCTCTTTATCTACGCAAGATTCCTGCTAGAAGCATGTAGGAATGACGATAACTCACCCTAAAAAGGGTAAACTACTTTTAGCTCAAATGAAGAATGCCTAATTCTGATATTTATCTTCCACATGCTTTGAATTATTTATTATGCTAATTTTCAGCTGAATAAAGCAGGAGTTCATGATCATAAAAATGCGTAATTAATGCGGCTTTAAGAATAAGCGGTAATCAGCATGATATAAAGCTTCTCAGTGAAACACAAAATTTTTCAATACGTAAATGCCATATTGTTTCCTTATATAAACCCTTTCAGAGCTTATATATAGAGCAGACTTCAATCCGCTCTATAATTACAATGTCCTAAAAACAAAAAAAAGCCACCAGCTTAACAGCAGGTGGCTTTTTCAACAGCTATGTAATCGGGCTAGACAAGCAGGCCCGACATTATTACTTATTTTTTTGCTGCTTTAGCTTTATTACGTTCTTGAACTTCTTTAATAACTTCTTCAGCAACGTTTCTAGGACATGGCAGGTAATGTGAGAACTCCATAGAGAACTGGCCACGACCTGATGTCATTGTGCGTAAATCACCGATATAACCAAACATTTCACTTAAAGGCACATCTGACTTAATACGTACACCAGTAACACCCGCATCTTGTGATTTGATCATACCTCGACGGCGATTTAAATCACCAATAACATCACCAACATGAGAGTCCGGAGTAAAGGTATCAACTTTCATAATAGGTTCAATTAGTTGAGGACCTGCTTTAGGAATCGATTGGCGAAACGCTGATTTCGCTGCAATTTCAAATGCGATTGCTGATGAATCCACCGCGTGGAAGCCACCATCCAATAAAGTTACTTTAAAGTCTAAACAAGGGAAGCCCGCTAAGACACCTTTATCAATCATGCTTTTAAAGCCTTTTTCAACCGCTGGCCAGAATTCTCTAGGCACGTTACCACCGGTTACAGCAGACTCAAATACGAAGCCTGATCCTGGTTCACCTGGTTCAATTCTATAATCAATTTTACCAAACTGACCAGAACCACCTGATTGCTTTTTGTGAGTATAGCTATCTTCAATCGTTTGAGTAATGGTTTCACGATAAGCTACTTGTGGTTTACCCACCTCTACATCAATACCGTAAGTACGTTTTAGAATATCAACTTTAATATCTAAGTGTAACTCACCCATACCTTTCAGGATAACTTCACCACTCTCTTCATCTGTTTCAACACGGAAAGAAGGATCTTCAGCTACCATTTTACCAATTGCTATACCCATTTTTTCAGAACCGGCTTTATCTTTAGGTGCAACAGCAATCGAGATAACAGGATCAGGGAATACCATAGGCTCTAATGTTGCCGGGAATTTTGGATCACACAGAGTGTGGCCGGTCTGTACATTTTTCATACCCACAACCGCGATAATATCACCCGCTTGTGCATGATCAATTTCAATACGATCGTTAGCGTGCATTTCTACCATACGACCAATACGTTCTGTTTTACCTGTAAAGGTATTTAACAGCGAATCCCCTTTATTCAGTTTACCGGAATAAATACGGATAAAGGTTAAAGCTCCAAAACGGTCATCCATAATTTTGAAAGCCAAGGCACGCAAAGGTTTATTTACATCAACAATCGCAAATTTACCAGTAGGCTCACCCTCTAAATCCACTTCAGGTTGTGGTTTAACTTCGGTTGGGCAAGGCAGGTAATCAACAACTGCATTCAATACTAATTGCACACCTTTGTTTTTAAAAGCAGAACCACAATACGTTGGAAAGAAAGCCAGGCTAATCGTACCTTTACGGATACAGGCTTGAATCGTTTCAATACTAGGAATTTCACCTTCCAGGTATTTCTCCATCGCTTCGTCATCTTGCTCTAATGCCGTTTCGATTAGTTTCTCACGCCATTCAGCGACATCATCCACCATATCAGCAGGAATGTCTTGAATTTCGTAGTTCATTGGGTCGCCTGAGTTATCCCATACCCATGCTTTTTCAGTTAATAAATCAACACAACCAACGAAATTATCCTCAGTACCTATGGGTAAAACCATTACTAATGGGTTTGCGCCAAGTACATCTTCAACTTGCTTGACAACGCGGTAAAAATCAGCACCTAAACGGTCAAGTTTGTTAACAAAAATGACTCGTGCAACTTCTGAATCATTCGCATAACGCCAATTAGTTTCTGATTGAGGCTCAACTCCACCCGAACCACAGAATACTCCAATACCGCCATCAAGTACTTTTAAAGAGCGGTAAACCTCAATAGTAAAGTCAACGTGTCCTGGAGTATCAATAATATTAAAGCGGTGACCATTCCAGAAACAAGATGTTGCTGCAGACTGGATAGTGATCCCACGCTCTTGCTCTTGTTCCATGAAATCTGTTGTTGCAGCACCATCATGTACTTCGCCAAGCTTATGAATTTTACCTGTAAGCTTCAGGATACGTTCCGTAGTTGTCGTTTTTCCGGCATCAACATGCGCGAAAATACCGATATTTCTATAAAGAGATAAATCTGTCATTGTTGTACTCTAAAAGGTTAGGTATAAAACCATTCTATAATTGATGTTCTACCAATTATTTGGAGCTAAAAACCAGTAATAAATCAGCTATACCTGACACTACTAAGCCCACTGTTGAAAAACCGCTTATTTTAACCTAAATTACAGGTAAAAATACAGGGTAATCGCTAATTAAATTTTATGCGCCAAAAGATTGATTTAATAAGTCATTATCTAATTTTCCCGCACGAAAGCTATTACCCGACTCCACTGCGGTAACAATCACGCTTGCAGGGCTAAATAACATACCATCAATTTTAAAAAAATCATATTTCGCATCTTTAAACACTTGAGCAAAAGGTTTACCATAATCTTTAGAAGTAGAACTAGGTAGCGCAGTGGCTAATTTTTCTGCTTCCTGATCAGAACCTTTTACAAACAAATGCACCTGACCGGCAAATAAAATCGCATCATTGGTACGCCCCATAGCCTGTACAAAATCAGGATGCGGAGGACACAGTGGAGCGCTGCCCATACCATCAATGATATTTTCTAGAGGAAAATGTAATTCATGTGCCTTGTGCATAGCAACTTCCAATACTCGACCCACAACTTGCACACTCCCTGCTAAACTACTTGTTGGCGTGACAATAATAGTAAGCTTAGCGAAATCGACGGCACAGGCTTTAGCAATTTTTTCAACTATTTCTATAGGAGGAATTGCATCATTTTCAATAACTAAAGTGGCTGTTTCGGCAACATCTCTATAGTCCAGTTCATTATATAAATCTTCAACCGGCAAAATCTGACCGTCTTTTTCTTTAGTCGCCATTGCCCTTGCAGGTCCTGAACCTAGCGCAAAGTATTTTTCATGTGCCAGACTCCATCCAGCATATTGACTACCTAGGCAGGCTAAAACAGGATTACTGGTATGCACATTAACGGTCATCGGCCAGTTATCCGTATACGAACTATGCGCAATAGATACTGTACCCATGCCGCCCAGGCAAATTTCAGTAATAATACGTCCAGACTCAAGCCCCCCCGGTACGTTAATCCCGGCATCAATAATGGTGCAGCCGTTTTGCAGTTTTTGCACATTTAGTCTTAATTTATCTGCATTTTCAATTAATTCTTGTACTAAAGGCCTTGTCAGCTTATTAACGCTTGCCGTGTATTGCATAATGATAATTACCTATTTAATATAATGTTTTCAATGTGTATTTGTTTGCCCTTTAATAGGCTAAAAGTCTGTTCTACTGTTGTTCCCTGCGCCATGATACTACAAATGGGCTCATCAACTTGTATCCTAGTGTTACATTTAGGTCTGTCAAAACTCCATTCTGGCCACTCGATTCCCTGCCGAACTTGACACTGTTGCTTTGCATAGACAATTTGTAAGGCACGAATAGTGCTATCTTCTTTAGTAAAAGTTAACCGCCCTGTCCTATGCGCGGTTAACAAATCCAATTCAGGGTATAGCATCATGCTCGCAGGGGGGCGTGGATTTATTTCTAAAAAGTAACACTCGGTATCATTGTAGATAAAATCCAGGCTTGCCAGACCTTTTAAGTGATAATAACTCACTAACTTTTTTAGCCAGTCACGTACTGTTTTCTGGTGCTCTTCTGCTAAGCTCGCGTCTATCATGATACCTGCAAAAGCAAAGTTATCCTGGGCTACTGTCCATTGCCGATGAAAACCAATCAGAGTAAATTGCTCGCCATCAGCACAAAATAACACTGAAGCTGCCTCTCCCTGAAAAAATTGCTGATAATATTCACCGTCTTCTGCACTTCTGCTACACCGAGTAATACCTAATCCACCCACATGATTTGTCGGCTTTATCAACCAACCAGCACTATTTTCAGGAGCATAAAATTGCACATCAGGGTGCTGTATATTCAGATCATCCAGTCTTGTAAAAAAGGCTTTATTAGCAATTAATTGTCTATTGACAGAAAAATCATTACCCGTGACACTAAAGCGACCAGCAAGATACTCGAGAGTTTCAGGATAGTTTTCCACTCCGCTGCCATAAATAACCCATTGGATTTCATAGCTTAGTAACAAATTTTCTACACTTTCTCGAATAACCGATAAGGACATATTCTTTACTTGCCAGACTTGCTGCGCAAGTGCTTCTGTATCCTGATCAGCAAACAGGTCGATAACCAGAGGAAGATATCCCGCTGACCTTACTGCATTTGCTAACATTCGCCCTGAATGAGCAATAACCAAAACACCGTGTAGAGCCGACGTTAGTCTGCCAGTATCTAGAATATGGGTCATTAGTTGTTTAGCTACGAACTTAAGTCCGCTCTATTTGTACTTCACCACCCGTATTTCTGGCGCTGACAACTGATACTGAGAGATTTTCACAATATGCAAATTTCTGCTCTACTTGCTGCTTTAATTGTTCGGCTAAGTCTATACCCTTTACAGCGCAGAACCCTGTAGGTCCCCAGGATGTCTGCCCTATTGCTACAGCCCCTTGTTGCTGAAGAAACTGCATGGCGGCTGCCACCTCCTGACTGGCAAACACACCACCTTGCGCACTGGCAAAATGCTCACCAACCGAGGATTGTAACTGAGTAATCACATCTCCAAATAAACCAAGATTATCCTCAGCTAAAGCAGGTAAACCTTGCATCATCAGTAAATAACACAAGCGTGCTGCTTCCTGATGCGGAAAAGGAGGAAGTTCTTTAAAGGCTTGTATTTCAGCATCACCATGTAAACCCTGCCCTCGTTTATCAAATATCAGGATAAAACGCCAATCTTCAGGAACATTCATCCGGGATATAACTGGCGGGGTCAATGTGTGCTCGCCTCGCCCGCCATCAACGACCAGCCCCCCCTGCTCAAAAGTAGCAATACCGATTCCAGAGCGCGCCCCGCGTGCTGTTAACCTGGCAATATCGCGTACCTCAAGACCTAAGTCATAATAAGCACTGATAGCCAGACCCAAAGCAATCGACATTTGTGTCCCCGATCCTAAGCCCACATGCTCCGGGATACTGCTAGTCAGTTCAAAATGCAGTTTATCCGAGACATTTAATGCCGTACACAATTTCCTGATACTATTTAAAGCTCGGTCAGACGCTATACCAGTGAGTTTTAATTGATCAGAATAACTAACAGATAAGCGAGTATTGATTTCATTCAATGCCACACCAATACTACCGAAATGCCTCCCTAATGAACCACTTAAATCGATAAAGCCCATATGCAAACGTGCGGGAGCAATAACTGTAATTTTGTTATGAGTTACTTTCAAAGGACTATATTCAATACCGGAATCGATTAAAAATGAGCATTATACAGGATTACTGCTGTCATATTTACCTTGTAAAAGTAAACAGAGTTCAAATAAATCATTAAGCACAATGCCTGCTAAAGCTTGCATTTTCGCATCGACATCAGGAGTAGAAGGAATCAGGACTGAAAAAGCATTGGCATTATTAGCCGCCAATAAACCAGTTAAAGAATCTTCTACGACCAGACAGGATTGAATAGGCTGCTGCATTTTAGTTGCTGCTCGCAGAAAAATATCTGCTGCAGGTTTCGGCTTGCGAACATGATCACGACACACGATGATACTAAACAAGTCCTCTATACCTGCATACTGTAAACATTCCCGCGCATTGAATTCCGGGCTGTTAGTTGCCAGGCAAAAGGGAGTCTGAGTCGCTTGCAGTACGTGTAATAAATCATGCCCTCCTTTTTTAACCGCAATCCCCTCTCGCGCTACCTTGTCACGCCAAAGCTTTGCACTTAACGCGTAAAACTCTGTAACCGGAAATTCAGCAGAAAAATACTCAGTCAGCTTTAGTTCTATAACGGAAAAAGGAAGACCGGAAAGAGTCGCACAAAACACATCACTCATAGCATAACCAAGTTCAAAAGCTGCGTGTTGCCAGGCTTTAAAATACGTGGTTTCGGTGTCTAAAATCAAACCATCCATATCCAGAATAATGGCATTATAATCTGGTAGCAGACTCATATCCGGGAGATCACTTTAATATATTCCCCCTGCGCTTCTCGCGTTGAACCGACAAGAATACGCACCTGTCCAGTGCTGGCAATTTCTAGCTGACCTGATACTTCAATACACTCTCCCTGCTCGGCCTGCCCGGTATAAGTTGCTGTATAACAGACAACTTCAGTTATAGAGTGATGATCAAGCATAAATTTTGCTGGATAATCAAAAGCATTTTGAGCATTAATAACTGTTGCCTGAATAGTAATCATTCCCTGTTTTTGATAACTTATATCTGTTTGCTCAACAACTGGCTCAATCAAGTTCAGATCAAATTTTCGCTGATTAATAAGCGCCTTATTATACTTTCGCTGTTCATGCCAGACATACTCAGAATAAGTCAAATCACACTGTCTGCGCTGGTATGAATCACGCCAGGCGGCTTCATTCAGTTGTTGCAGTTTAGCTTTTGCTATCAACTGTCTGATAAGCGCACGATGCTGATGAAATGATTTTCTTCCATACACGACTAGATCAATATCAGAATTTGTTTGTTGCGCGCCTATCAATAATGATCCCGTGATGCCTAAGTCATGTAACTGTATCCCTTCTTCTATCAACAATTGACACAATGAAATAAGATCATGCTCAATAGCATCAGGATTCTGTTTAGCTAGAATATTCTGTAAACACTGACGAGGTTGATAATGAATGCTAATAGAAGAAACTGAAATTGCATGTAAATGCGCAGATTTTACTGCTGAATAAAATAAATATTGAGGATACTGCGCTTGTAGTAATTGATTAGCTTGCCGGGTTGCCAGTTTTTTCCAGGCACCAGCTTGTTGAATATAGCGCAAAAAACACAGTACTTTGCCATCTTCCAGACCTTGTTCTACAACCGCAAAAACCAGCCCCTCTTTAGTCTGAATAAAATCTTTAGCTTGATATTGAATCATCTCTTCTGCGGGTACCTGGTGTGAAACTGCATGAAAACTAATAATCTTTAGCCTACTCTGCAAAACTTATTGCAAAATACCCAGCCCTGCGGAATCACTCTCAAATACTTCGGAATTTGTGCTTACTTGCGCACCTAATTGCAAACCAGAGAAATCAAATAATTGGGTATCGGCTAATTGCGAAGGAGCGATATTTTGCAAACTGGCAAAAATACTCTCTACCCGGCCAGGGGTATTTTTGTCCCAGTTTTCCAGCATTTTCTTCATCGCCTGGCGCTGCAAATTTTCCTGCGAGCCACATAAATTGCAAGGAATAATTGGAAACTTTTTATGTTCTGCATAGACCTCTATGTCTTTCTCTTTGCAATACGCAAGCGGTCTAATCACCATATTCTGACCATCATCACTGAGCAGTTTTGGCGGCATGGCTTTTAATTTACCGGCATAAAATATATTCAGGAAAAACGTTTCCAGGATATCATCTCTATGGTGACCCAGGGCGATTTTTGTGATGCCCTGTTTTTTTGCATAGCCATATAAAGACCCACGACGTAATCGAGAGCAAAGGCTACAAGTTGTCTGACCTTCCGGTATCACCCGCTTAACAATACTATAAGTATCATTTTCTATAATATGATAAGGGACACCCAGTCTTTCCAAGTACTCTGGTAGCACATGCTCGGGAAACCCGGGCTGCTTCTGATCCAGATTAACGGCAAGAATATCAAACTCGATCGGCGCGGTTTTCTGTAGATGTAGAAGAATATCCAGCAAAGTGTAAGAGTCTTTACCTCCGGACAAACAAACCATGACCTTATCGCCAGCTTCTATCATATTAAAGTCAGCAATCGCACTACCTACATTTCTACGCAGGCGTTTATGTAATTTATTGATCTCGGTGCGTTCTTGTTTAGTACTAGACATAATAAAACTATTGATTAAAAACGACAAAAGGCGAGAGCATGCTTGTTATATGAGCACGCTCTCGCCTTTTTGTGTATAAGTTGTCCCGTTACAACTAACCGTTATAACGCTGAAAAATCAAAGATGCATTTGTTCCACCAAAGCCAAAGCTATTCGACATCAACGTATTTAAAGTGACATTATCTTTACGCTCTGTAACGATAGGCATTCCTTCAGCTATTGGATCAAGCTGGGTAATATTTGCCGAGGCACTGATAAAATTATTCTGCATCATCAAGATAGAATAAATCGCCTCGTTAACACCTGCAGCCCCTAAAGCATGACCTGTTAAGGATTTTGTTGAAGTAATGAAAGGCATTTCTTCGGGTGAAAATACTTCACGCAATGCACCTATTTCACGTTCATCACCAACAGGCGTGCTGGTACCGTGAGCATTGACATAATCAACCTTACCATCAGTAGTCGCCAGCGCCTGCTGCATACAACGAACAGCACCTTCGCCTGAAGGTTGCACCATATCATAGCCATCAGATGTGGCACCATAACCGGTTATTTCAGCATATATTTTCGCACCGCGAGCTTTTGCATGCTCCAGCTCTTCAAGCACAAGTACACCTCCACCGCCGGATATCACAAAACCATCACGGGTTAAGTCATATGCACGAGAAGCCGTAGTAGGCGTATCATTATATTTTGATGACATGGCTCCCATGGCATCAAACAGAACTGACATGGTCCAGTGCACTTCTTCACCGCCACCAGCAAAAACAATATCCTGTTTACCCATCTGAATCTGTTCCATCGCATTACCAATACAATGCGCACTGGTTGCACAAGCCGAGGTAATTGAGTAATTGATACCCTTTATCTTAAAAGGTGTTGCTAAACACGCAATATTAGTACTCGACATGGTACGTGGTACCATATAAGGTCCTACTTTCTTAATACCCTTTTCACGCAAGATATCTGCTGCAGCGACTAAGTTTGATGTAGAGGGACCACCTGATCCCATAATCAAACCGGTGCGCACATTGGAAACTTCATTCTCTTCCAGACCCGCATCGACAACAGCCTGCTGCATGGCAATATAATTAAAAGCCGCGCCATCACCCATAAAACGCTTAATTTTACGCTCAATAAAATCATCCAGATTTATATCAATCGCACCGCGCACATGGCTACGAAAACCTAATTCTTTATAGTCTTCAGCAAAACTAATACCTGACTTCCCTTCCTTTAAAGATGCAAGAACTTGTTCGCTGTTATTTCCAATACTAGAAACAATCCCTAGTCCAGTTATAACTATTCTTTTCATATCTCGCCTCTTAAAAATCTGTTGTATTTGTAAATAAACCTACACGTAAGTCTTTTGCTGTGTAGATTACTTTGCCATCAACTTCCATTGTTGCATCGGCAATTCCCATAACGAGTTTACGCATAATGACGCGCTTTAACTGAACACGATAGGTCACTGTTTTGGCTGTAGGTAATACCTGGCCAGTAAATTTTACTTCACCGACACCTAAAGCACGCCCTCTTCCAGGCCCACCTTTCCAGCCCAGATAAAAACCAACTAATTGCCACATTGCATCAAGTCCCAGGCATCCAGGCATAACCGGATCGCCTGCAAAATGACATTCAAAAAACCACAAATCCGGGTTAATATCTAGCTCAGCAACAATTTCGCCTTTATCAAATTCGCCACCCTCATCGGTAATAAGAGTAATGCGATCCATCATTAACATATTAGGTAAAGGCAATTTAGCATTGCCAGGACCAAAAAGACCATTATGTCCTGATTCTAATAAGTCTGCGCGATCATAACTATGCTGCTTTTGCATTCCAAATCCTGTTTCATTTTTTATAATTATACTTTCAGTCCGGCATTATACCCTGTTATTAATAAAGGTAGAAAAAATTATCATGGCTTTTCTATCGTAAAATACCTGCCAGATATAAAACCATTTACTTCTTTTCGGCAAACTTACGGGACTATAATTTACTATTTGTCTTTATATCTTGCATAAAATCATTCATACGCACTTCGCCACTTTGCATACGGCTTTGATAAATCAAGGCATAAGTCAGGACAGCAGCGACGTAAGCCCTGGTTTCTTTATAAGGGATTGTTTCTATCCAGATATCAGCCGCATAGTCCCGATCAATTTTAAGCCATCTATTAACATTATGCGGCCCTGCATTATAAGCGGCAGCCGCCAGAGCAAAATGCCCATCGAACTTATCTAACATTTGTTTGTAATAATAAGCACCAAATTTTAAATTTACCGATGGTTGCAATAAAACTGCCTTTGAACGCCAGGGATAGCGTATTTCTTTTGCTATCTGTTTACCTGTGCCTGGCATAATTTGCATAAGCCCCAACGCACCAGCAGGGGACCCTGCTGACGGGTCAAACATACTTTCCCTACGTACCAAGCCGTATATAATTGCGCTCTGCAACTGTTGTTTCAGAGCATTTTCCTCAATCTTTTCCTGATATTCAATAGGAAAGCGTAACGCTACATCATCCCAATACTTTGCTCTAGACACTGTCAGTATCGCTAACCTATGCCATTGCCATTGCTGGGCTATTTTTGCGGCTAGTAGTAAGTCATCAGTCTTCAAGTTACGCACAGCTTCCCACCAAAATTGTTGCGCTTCTTTTTCCATTTCCAGCGCTCGAAATTCGTTAATGATAACAAACTCATCTTGAGACAATAGACGTATCTTATTATTTTCACTCAATATTATTGGCTTATCAACTAAAGCATAATCTTGCTGCAAATAGTCAGCCGCCAAAAAACCATAATAACTACGTTCATTCGCAAGTTGCTTATAAATTGCCAGGCCTTTCTCGCGCTGATTAGTCTGTAATAATGCTTTAGCTTGCCAATATTGCCAGCGTTCCTGATTTTTTTCCTTGACCGATAAGTTTTGTAATGCCTGATCGACATGCTGCCAGTTATTTTCAATCAACGCCGCCCTGACTGCCCATATTCGTGTCGTTGCATCTAACTGAGCTAATTGATTAAAACGGGCATACGCTTTAGCTGATTTATTAAAGGCAAGCTGTAAAGCAATAGCTCGTTCAATCTGATAAATCTGGTCTTTAGTTAATTTAAAAGATGCTCTTTGTACATCCCATAATCCTGCCGCAGTATCTACATCAGCAGACACCATCCGCTGCATGGCATAAATAAACATTTCTGCCTGCTGTGATGTTGAAACTCCCGCAAAAAAATCTGTTTGCGAGATTAATTCAGGTTTTTTTACCAGCTGCAACCATTTTTCAGCATTTTCACGCTTAGCGGCACTGCTTAATTTTTTGACTAAATAAGTCGCTAAACCATAGTTTCTGGCCTTGGTCGCCAGCATAAACCGTTGCCAAATCAACTCCTGCGTTAAATGAGATGACTGCATAAATTTTGCCAGTAAAGGGTCGCAATCTTTGGGTAAACTAGAGCCCGTTAACCATAATTTTTGTGTAGCCTTTAAAGCTTTAGTCTTATAGTTGCGTTGATAATCTGCCCAATGATATCGACATTGTAATAATTTACTTTTAGAAGGCTGGTAATTTACAACAAAGGTATTCCACTTACCTTGCTTATAAAGATAATCTAGCCATTTCCAGCGTAATTTTTGTGTGTAAAGAGACGGTCTGGCAGTGTTCAAAAAATCCAGTATTTGCTTATCCTGATCTAAATGCAAACTTAGCCATTGATATTGCAAATAAAAATACAAAGGATATGCTTCCAAACCAGTGCTTACTGCCGCATAACCCTGATCATCACCCGCTGCTATCATCTCCTCGGCTTGCAAAAAGCCCTGGCGCTGTTGCTCAAGCACACCGGCATAACTCTCAAACAATCCAGAAAACACAAATAACAGCAAAATTTTCTGGCATTTATGCCACATAAGTCCCTTCTTGATTGTAGCTTTTCCACCTTTTTTAAACACAGTAACCCTCCAAATAAAGCTATAATCCATATTAAACATCAATAACAACCCAACCAAGTAAACATCGTGCTAAATCAAGACACGCCTAAAACAACTTTATATACATGGTCTTATATTTTAAATATCGTCAGGCAACACAAAAAAGAACTTATTAGCGCACAACTACTCGCTATTCTTGCAACCATTGCGACTGTGCCAGTACCACTGTTAATGCCCCTGCTGGTCGATGAAGTTTTGCTCAATAAACCAGGCTTTACCATACATACCATTAACCAATTTGCACCTGTTCACTACCAAACACCGGTACTTTATATCAGTGTTATATTAATCACCAGTCTTGTTTTAAGAACACTCGGGATTATTTTCAATATTATCCAGTCGCGTCAATTTTGCCGTATTTCCAAAGATATTATTTTTCATATCCGTAAAAAACAGATTAACCACCTTAAGCATATCTCTATGGCTGAATATGAGAGCTTAGGCAGTGGCACAGTCATCACTCATTTGGTCACAGACCTGGATACCATCGATACTTTTATCGGCAGTACCACCAGCAAACTACTTGTTGCCTGCTTAACCATTATTGGCACAGGCGCCATCCTGTTATGGATGCACTGGCAACTAGGCTTATTTATCTTATTGCTTAACCCTCTGGTGATCTTCTTTACGCGCAGCCTGGGCAAAAGAGTCAAAACCTTAAAGGCTAAAGAAAATTCTGCTTACGGCATTTTCCAGCAGGCTTTATCCGAAACCTTAGAAGCCATTCAGCAAATACGTGTCAGCAATCGGGAAACACATTATTATAAAAAACTGATTGATTCTGCAGCCGGGGTAAAAGAACACTCTATTTCCTTTACCTGGAAAAGTGATGCTGCAACCCGTTTCAGTTTCTTAATCTTCTTATTTGGCTTCGATATTTTTCGTGCGGCGGCCATGCTAATGGTGCTATATTCAAATTTAAGTATTGGTGAAATGCTCGCTGTCTTCGGCTACCTATGGTTTATGATGGCTCCAGTACAAGAAGTATTAGGCATACAATATTCCTTTTTTGGCGCTAAAGCGGCACTCACCCGTATCAATCGCCTGCAAGCCTTACAACAAGAACCGGTTTATCCTGCGCTTGAGAACCCCTTTAAAAACAAACATACCGTCAGTTTGCGCATCAAGGACTTGCATTTTAACTATGCCAATGACCAGGATGAGATATTAACAGGCATTAATTTATCCGTTAAAGCTGGAGAGAAAGTTGCTCTGGTTGGAGCCAGCGGCGGCGGTAAATCGACATTAATTCAAACCTTGATAGGCTTATACCCAGCTAAAAAAGGCATGATTTATTATGACGAGGTGCCGATTAATAAAATTGGTTTTGATCTGGTTCGAGAGCATGTAGTGACTGTTCTGCAACACCCCATACTATTTAATGATACGATTCGTGAAAACCTTGCCTTAGGTAAAATGGTTTCCGATAATGAATTATGGAATGCGCTTAAAATAGCGCAATTAAAGGACACCGTTAGCCAACTGGAAAAAGGCCTGGATACCATTATCGGGCGCCAGGGGATGCGCCTGTCAGGTGGACAAAGACAACGCATGGCTATCGCGCGTATGGTGGTTGCCAAGCCCAGTATCGTGGTTCTTGATGAAGCCACATCTGCCCTGGATACAGAAACCGAGCGCAAACTGCATCTAGCCCTGGCAGAATTCTTAAAAAACCGCACCACAATCATTATTGCCCATAGACTCAGCGCTATAAAACAAGCGGATCACGTATATGTGTTTGAACAAGGTAAAATTTGCGAACAAGGTAGCCACGAAAAATTAATCAGTCAAAATGGACTTTATGCAAAACTCTATGGAGAATACCAGCAATGATAGAACAAAAATATGACCTGCATTGCCACTCCAGTTTTTCCGATGGCGCACTCTCCCCGACCGAGCTTATTTTACGTGCCATAGAGCACGGTGTTACCACACTGGCTCTAACTGACCATGATACAGTTTCAGGTCTCTTCGAAGCACAACAAACTACTGAGCAACAACATACGCTGAATTTCATTCCCGGCATTGAACTTTCCTGCCTCTGGAATAAGAAAACATTCCATATATTAGGATTAAATATAGACGCCAAAAATACAGAGCTTCTAGCAGGAACTCGGCAATTACAAAATATTCGTATTGAGCGAGCCCAAAAAATTGCATCCCGATTAGAAAAAAACAAAATCCCGGGCGCTTTCGAAGCAGTAATTGATGCTGCAGGTCCTGGCATGATTACCCGCCCACACTTTGCTAATTTTTTAATTAAACAAGGTCATGTCAGCAGCATCCAAGAAGCCTTTGACCGTTATCTAGGGCAAGGTAAATCAGCTTTCGTAAATACCCAATGGGTGGAACTGGCAGATGCCATACACTGGATTAAAGCAGCTGGCGGCATTGCAGTATTAGCCCACCCTATGCGCTATAAACTCACGGCAAGCTGGATGCGCCGGTTTTTAACTGACTTTAAAACAATGGGTGGCCAGGGTATAGAAGTTATTACTGCACGCAGCAACCCTGACGAAATAAGACGAACAATTCATTTTGCCAAACAGTATGAACTTTATGGCTCAGTAGGCTCAGATTTTCATACTCCCAAAAACCAATGGGTAGAACTAGGTCGACTGACTTCACTGCCAAAAAATATCCCGCCTGTATGGGATTTATTTACTCATTAACAAAATTTTTCCTCTACAAACAAAATATTACAGAGAATCCTCAGAATTAAACAAAAATTTACTAGTCAAACCAAAAAAAAGCATTATAATAGTGAGCTCTCTATCAGAGATTGATGCCTCGGTGGCGAAATTGGTAGACGCAAGGGACTTAAAATCCCTCGCCTTCTGGGCGTGCCGGTTCGATTCCGGCCCGAGGCACCACACATAAATAAAGGGCTACTGCCCTTTTTTTATGCCTGAAATAATTGGGACTACCTCAGGGCTACTTTTGAACAAAATTATTACCGGCAATGATTGCCGACTTGGATAATTTCATTATGTTTTTAAGATTTCTGCTCCTTACCCTTATCAGCTTCTCAGCCAGTGCAGAAACCAATATCCAGATAAACCCCCAATTCAGTCACAATTATCGGTGAAACTCACGGACACCCAGAGTCCATAAAGTTGTTTCAATCTTTAATACAAGATTACCTGAAAAACAATGAATGCCTTATTGTTGCGCTGATAATTAACAGTAATGAGTATTTAGATACATAATAATTCCCACCACCTGAATCATTGGCTATAACGAGCTGAATGATATAGCTATCAGGAAGTGGATCTGTATATTCTGGAAGGAGTAAAAGGGTCAGGTCTTTGAACTATGATTATTAATTATTCCACTAATCGTGGAATAATGCAGGCCAAAATAATCTCCAATTTCTTTCATACTATAACCCCCACT
>Ga0208648_1000652_pt1 | contig 32847 bp, 32 predicted proteins | sample AntAceMetag02UKL_FD_184772 | JGI IMG/M metagenome (GOLD analysis project Ga0208648, IMG submission 184772) | Saline lake microbial communities from Ace Lake, Antarctica - Antarctic Ace Lake Metagenome 02UKL (SPAdes) (version 2) | ecosystem: Environmental > Aquatic > Non-marine Saline and...
AAGACAAATTGATGATGGAGAAACTCTCAGCGGCAATTGAAAAGATAAATGCCTTGCATGTCATTGGACCCCAAGGCAAAAGAATGGAGTTTTCTTTCGAGAAGCAGTTGTCTTAAGTTAAATCAAAATAGTTTTCAAATGGCCGAAAGTCATGTAATATGAAGTTTATTGCTTCCGAGCCATCACAACATTGTCGAGATACAAATTTCTGTTTTCAGGCAAAATTTTAGACAAAATTTCTCCACAGAGCATAATCGGCGCACACAGAAAAATATGAGCTAATGCAGGCAAAGGAAATCTTGATCTATTAAACAATATATATATGATGATATCATTTGAGTTAATGTATTGATGTAAAATCCATTCTTTCTATGAATATCAACAATAAATTTATTTTTTTCCAGAATATATTTGATGCCGTAAGATGTATATCGCCCAAAATCATATGGTTGTTCATGCTCATCCCATACAAAAGGCACTGTTAGCAACAACTTACCCTTGGGCTTCAGAAAGCGATAAATTTCCGACAATAGGGTATGAGGCTCAAAGACGTGTTCAAGCACTTCACTCATTACGGCAAAATCCACACTGCTATCCCGGAAAGGCAATTCCTGCCCATTATAACTCACATCGCAATGTACATTTATACAATCATCAAACTTGATAATATCCAGCCCCCAGTAAAATTCCACATCAAATAATGCACGATAAGGTGCAGAGCCACAATCAATGTCAAGCAAGGTGCCACCTTGCATAGTTTTGGCTAAAGATTTAATCCCCTTGTACAATAACCGACGCGTTGTAAAAAATGGATTTATTAAAATACCCCATGGTTTTGGATTGAATGCCTGTGAACTGCTCAGCCGTCCATATAACGACCTTGCTTTATTAGTAAATATTCGGGTTAGTCATTGATGAGTTGATTTAAGCAAAACTCTAAAATTTTTATCAAGAGGAAAGACCCAAATATCTTTGATGGGAACACAAATTTTTCCTGGTTGTCCGCCAAGTTTCCCACGGCCTTTAGTTTCTCCGATATTTTGCCAGTTTGCGGCTTTATAACAAGTACCTCTAAATCGATCTTTCTGAACGAAAGTTTCTAACAGCACTGGCCGGATATTGTATCTCTCTTCCCAATCATCCGGGAGATGGCGGATCATTAAAGAAAGTGTTTTTGATGCAAGATTCTTCGATTGAATCCATGGTAAAATAAGGAATCGGGCATTATTTACGACCAAATTCAAATTAGCTTTTCTTTGGTCATGAGTCCACCCAATGAACTGATCTCTTGGTGCAGTTTGCCATGCAGCTGCTCCGAAGCCGGCCATCGCAACAATTTGTTTGCCTGCGGTTATGAAATAGCGAAGTTGAGCTCCCGGAAGGGGCTTATGGCCAAGATAATGATATCGATCAATGTACTCATTCCATAAAGCTGAAGTGGTCTTGGTGACCATCTGTAAACGTAGTTGTGGCAGTTGATTGACGGGACAAACAACTGGCTTTTGTGGATCAGTGGCATTTGTGAACTCAATTGTTCGTACCGGCTTTTTTTTTCGAGTGGACGCAGGCAAGCTTATCAATCCATCTTTTTGCATACGCAGCATGGCAACACGGCACGACATATCCTTGAGCTTTCCATCAGGTTTTAACCATTGAAGTATCCGGCACACTTCAGTGGAGAGCCGTGTTCTGTTGAATCCTGGGTTGCGTTTTATCAGGGATTTAATCTGTTCAAGTTCGACGGGAGTGAACTCCCGTCCACAGTAGCGGGTCATGATGTGTCAGGTGGGCGGGAAAGATTTTGTTTGCGTCCCTTGTCCATTTCCCATGGGAGAAAAATAGATAGATCTTCAGGTGCCTTGCCGTGATTTTCAGCACAGGCGATCAGGTACGCCCTTAACCAGTGATTACAGTTTATTTTCCATAAACCCAGAGTTTGAAAAATGGAGAACATTATTGAAGCCAATTGGGAGCTCCACAGACTGCCTGAACCATAAAAATTTTTCCGCCCTGTCACAGGATTTCGGATGGATTTTTCTCCAGGATTATTATCCATCGGCACTGCCGGGTGATCGATAAATACACTCAGGCCCTTCCAATGATTCTTAAGGCTTGTCAAAATCTTGTATTTAACTCTGGTCAGCAGATCTAAATCGAGATCATCTGGATCATGTGATGCTATAAAATTGTCTCGTTCCTGAACGATTACGTCCATCCTTTCAACGAGTTTCTCATGCTGCTCTTTGTATGATGCGTCTTGCCATTGAATGGGAAGTTGTTGATCAAACAGTTTACAACGCTGGTTATTGATGTTGTACAACTCTCCAATTTTTTCAACCCAGCAAAGAGCCCACTTTTCCAAGGTTGGATATTTTCTGGCAGCATCCAGATAGTCACGTCGAACATGTGCCCAGCAAAAGGCCAGGACAATGAAAGGCATCTGTCTTGCCAGAGATTTATAGGCACTGTATCTATCACAAATCACAATAATTTTTTGCTGCTGTATATTTTTAAAATATTCTACTGGAACGTTGGCACCCCGGCCCGGTACAATCTGGAAATAAACAACGGATACAGAACGGCTGACCCATAACCACCAACGATTTCCAATTTTATTATCAACAGTCTCAAAAACCTTCCAGCTGCTTTCATCATTATGGAACCGATCTTCTGTCATTTGATGGTTGTAAAGTGCATCGTAAACAGGTTGGAACATTTTTTTTAGTGTTTTTAAACCACCGGCAATGGTTCCTGGAGAAATGGGTAGACCAAGCTCTGCATATTGATTCAATAAACGATTGGTTGGCTGACAATAATGAAATTTGGTTAAAATGATTGCTTCCCAGATTGAAATTTCATATGGGCTTCTGGGAATAACATTGGCAGGTATTGGCGCCGTAAGTTTATCTGGTGTACCCTTGCAACAACAGCCTTTTTTCATACTTTGCCGTTTGTATTTACGGACATGTGCTTTGACGTTAACTTCGTATCGAATTGATTCTTTTTCCCCATCCTCATCGGACAAGTATGGTTTTCCGCATACTGGGCATATTGGAGTTTCAACGAAGATCACTTTTTCTTCTTGCACTGGAAGATCGGGACGCTCGGTAAGTCCATGCCCCTTACTGCCGGGTTGCTGACCTCGAGGGCGTTTGGATTTTGGGTCTTTTGGTGTTCCTTTCTCTTCCTTTGCACTTGGCTTTTCGCTTTTTTTCCCAAATATACGATGCCTCAGATCACGAATTTGCCCTTCTTGTTCCTTGATTGTTTGCTGGAGTATTTTTTCACGGGTAATGGCTTTGGCATGCATTGCCTGCCAATACCCCACGGCAGATTTTAATTCCAGGTACTCTTTTTCAAGAATAACAACTTTTGCAGATGGTTCGTTCAGTCTATCAACGGGTTGTTGAGTATCAATTCTAAGGGGCTGTAGCGGAAGTGGTTTTTGACAAGAAGCATCCATGCTTCTTGTTATATCAGACTATTTTCTTCGTGTCCCGAACTTTTTTTAAAAATTTGATAAAAACTTTACCAACCCGAATATTTACCTTTATTATAAGGAATATTAATACATTTCAATACATTGATTTTCATTAATATTTATTCGCACAATCTGAATATCAGGCATAAAAATTTTGAGGGGATATTAGCTTTATCTAAACCATGGAATTTTCCTACAAGGCTATATTTTTTTTTAAAGCAATTCAGAATTTTTTTCTCGTTGAAAAACCACGCTGGATAGCTTGCATCATAAATAGATGGGGGAACCTTTTGTACGGTGAGTAGATCCTTTTCATCATTTAACAAGAATGGCGTTCGGTCTATGATAATCCATTTAAAATTTGAATCAATTATTTGAGAAATAACCACAAACGGTTTTTCCAGATATTGCAATACACCTGATGCTATCAATACATCAGGATATTCCTTCGAAACACAGGCATTCAGGTCATCATAGAAGACTAACTCACTACTCTGAAAATACTTTTTCCCACAAGCAACAAAATGAGGTTGCTCTACAATCGACCATTTCAGAGCATCGAGACCTGAAAGCATTTCTCTATTCTGAAAATAGGAACTTCCCAATGAACCGCCAAAATCTAGCACACTCAATCTATTGTTGTTTTCAGACGCGATTTTTAGTAATCCAGCCAACAGTGGCCATGAATATTGGATTTCATCAAAAAGTACAGAATCCCTTTCATATACTGCTTCCCCTCGTTTAACTTTCAATAGTGCATTTTTAGTTTTTTCAAGAATATTATCCGAATCATAACCGGTACATTCTTTATATGCATCTTCCCATGATTTATAATTACCTACGAATTCAATCTTAGAGCTTTTATTATTTCTGTTACGCGTATATTGCAGTATCTGAAGTAAGATGGGGGGAATGCAATCTTTGATTATATGTTTAACCTTTTTCATAGTATTTTTGAAAGACAATTATGCGATTGGCAAAATTGGAGCCGATAAACTGAGAAGCTGCCGGCAATTAGAGCATTTGCATACTGCATCATAATCAATATTAAAGCGCCATAACCATTTATACTGTAAGCAGATCCTTTTCATCATTTAACAGGAATGGCACACGATCAATGATAATCCATTAAAATTCATATTCAATCGGAGTAACCTTCTGATATTTTTTTAACAAGGTCGGTAACCCTTGAGCTGTATCCCCATTTATTGTCGTACCAGTATACCAATTTAATGTGTCTGGAATTTTCTACCTTTGTCCAACGTTGATCTATAATGGCTGAATATTCTTCCCCGCAATAGTCTAATGATGTAAGGGTCTCAATTGAATTATGAAGTACTTTATATTCTTGGGTTTTATCATATTCCTGAAACAAGGCTTGTAGGTGGGACTTATTAATACTTTTATCAAGAAAGAGAATTAACACCGCACTTGATACTATTTTTGTGGGAGTCCGATATGAAAATAAATGAATTTTTAGACTATGTGTACGCTCAACAGGGAAATCTGTAATTTGATTCTCCACCTTTACCGTGCGCGCTTTTGCCATCAATTTAGCCAATCTTATGCTTTCTTTATCTGCTCTCTGCGGAAAGTAGAGTTGACACCTTTTGTAGACGGAAAAAATACGGACCTGACATTGACCTTGGCCAACCTTTCTCTAACATTCATGTAGTAGTCAGCACCAAACCAATCATCGCCTACAACCCAAATGTCAAATCCTATTTTCTTCCATGCGTCAAATTTGTCACGATTTTCCTGTGGAATACAAATATCCACACACTTAAGAGCATTCACGATAGCAATTCTCTCTTTAAATGTATCAACGGTTTTTTTCCCTTTGTATTGCTCAACTAATTCATCAGTACTTACACCTACTATCAGCTTATCGCCAAGACCCTTTGCATATTGAAGAATATTTAAATGCCCAATGTGAAACAAATCAAATACTCCACAAGTGTAAACCAAAATAGGGGATCTTTTCATGAATATCTCCTTCATATAAATCTGTTTTGATCCATTAACTATGCCATTCCGTATTATAACGTTGGACATTCTCATTATGCGTTTTTACAGTTTGAACTGGCGATTCTTGCAATTTTTCAATGACCCAAATGATTTCTTCTGTACTCGTCAAATGAGAAAGCCCTAATTTTGAATAGCTTTAAAAAAATCCCTTCGTTTCGTCAGATTAGCCATTCATTAGGATCACAAACATCTATATACTTTCCTTTACTGGCCATCATTTAGCATGGCATTATGTTTCCGAACAGCTGCATTATATTTATGGCGCATTATCCCGGGATTATTCTCCACATCGTTGATGAATTGCACAATACTTTCTTTAGAGGCAAGGTGAAAAAATCCAAGTTTTGAATAATTGATAAAATAATCGCGCCGATTAGCAATGAGCACGGATGCGAACAACTTGCCCACCCTGGCGGCGTCGATCATCGAAAACGAATGTTCGCCAAACACCAGGTCGGCTTGCAAAATATCGTCCATAGCGGATTTAGGCTCTACATAAAGTTGTTGATCATGAGAATATCTTTTTGATTGCACAACTGAACCCGCTGATATTTTTATATTATTTAAATCCGTGCTTTTCAAGTATGCAATCGCTCGTTTTATGGAATCCTCGCCCTGATGATTTGGATGAACCCAAAGCGGATGGCATCGATAAATAAAATTAATATGTTTTAAAGTACGCGCTACCTCTACAAATGCCATAAGCATAAGGTCATCATCTGATCTGTTTTTCACTGCCGTCCAATCCCCGGCACCGCTGGTAAGCACCAATACTGTCTTGATGGCCTCCGGCAAATGTTTAATCTCAGGAAGTTCCCTATATGCATATAATGGAAGTCTTGCAACTCGCATTTGATTGATCACAAACAATCCTGCCGAAAGAGTATCCCACACATAAAATTTCGCGTCTTTAAATTGCATTTTATAAAGATATGGAAGATAATTTTCGGGGATATAACCATCCTGAATAACCCCATACTCAAGCCCTGCCCACCGCGCAATTTCTTTGTAATGTTCGCTGTGCTCATGGATTGACGAGAGTACTGTCGATATGGCATATTTTTTAATTACGCCAGCCAGAATTGTCCGTTCAATCTGCCGAGCCACCCTTGGCAATATCCTCAGAAATCGCGCGGCTAAATAAATCGGCACTCGTTCAATAGTCACATCTTCTTTAAAATACTGCTGAACCCGTAATATTTTTCCACAAAAAAGATACGCTACCCCCCTATATTTTAAAACGCTGAACGAATCCAAAATTACGCTTTCCTTGGAAAACAATCGGATCAACCATGAACGCACGCTTTTAACAATACTATAGTGCGGTGGCGGTGGCTGATGAGTTACTTCAACCGTTGTATTATTTATAAATCCCTTATCAACCCAGACCTTCTTATCAATGCCAAGATCATCCGAGAAAACAGACCCTGATTCAAAGGCATACTGTTCCTGTATGTTTCTCAGGATAACCCTATTTTTTCGTTCCTTGATATGAGAGAAATATTCCTCTATTTTGGCTTGCGCCGACTGCATACAAATATAATATGCTTCATAATCACAGTGCGCTGCTTTCTCGTCAGAAATAAAATCAGCAAAAGATTTGAATAATATATCTCCACTAAAACATTCCCTTACCGCCTGTTGTTCAGAGTCAAATAAAGCATGGGGCGTTAGAATCATTAACGGATACGAGCTTTCTAAGCCGCATAAATATTCGCGGACTTTCACAGAATCTGCACTAATACTGAAAATAACGCAATGGACCCTTTTCATGCCTCACACAACTCTTTGGTTTTCCCCAATAAAAAAGACACGGTTAATAGCAAACTGCTGATTCCATAGTTTCTTCAACCTGGGATAGAGTTACGTAACCCAGTATCGAATGTTTCGGTTTTCGGCTGCACGGCGACTTCCTTCTAATCCATTACGAGATACCGACAATACACGGCACATTTCCTCAATACTCAAAGAGAGTGGTGCTTGTCTATGAAACTGAATATCTGTGCGGATTCTCCGAGAAGATGGCCACGGTTTTTTTAAGATGTCACGCCCTTTACATATTCCATAACGGCAGTATACCGCCGCCGGGCCGGGCTCATTCATCCACGGCTAAACCCGTGGCAATCTGTTTTCGACCGCACAAATCGGACTTGTGTTCGTCTTGCGAAACCTTAAGTATTGCTGTGGTTGTTTAAAAGTTGAAAAAAAATATGCTTTCTAATCCATTCTCCGCTATGAATTCATCTGTAATCTGGAAAATTTCTTTCGCAGCCTTGTCAAATCCAACTTTTATATTTTCATCCAATAGTTTTTGTTTATTTTTTCTCCATGGTGTTTGGAATGAATCTGCGGACCTTGCAAACACCTTGTCCCAGTACCTGTCATTGGTTCTCCTGTTTATATAACTTTCCGTTGAAGAATCTGCGAATACTACAGACAACGGAATCAAAGAAACAGCCCAGGCCAAGAATAAACCGGCCTCATGTATATTGGATGCCGTAATAAGAAATTTCATATTTAATTTTACATTTCTTTCCGATAACATTTGTGCAAACAATTTGGCCCTGTGTATTTCCATCCCCATAATCATTTTATATGTTTCTGGCTGAAAACCAACAAATGAAATTGTCACTTTGTCAATCATATTGGCTACTGATTTTGTCGTTGCTGCACCGACATTACCGTTGGTGACAAGAAATATTCGCATGTCGGGGTAACTTTCTCGTATTTGCGAGATCCAAGCCATAGATTTTTTTTGAATGAGCACCTCGCCCCCCTGAAGCATTATCTCTTCGGGCTTATACTTGTCGATAATCGTTGTTAAATCCTTATAATAGTCATACTGCCCTTTCCATTCTGGTGCGTTGACACAGCACATTGCACAATTCCCTTGGCATGCCAGCGACATTTCAATATTTATCCTGTTAAAGCTCATGATATCTTCGATAGTCGCTGGTCTTAGTTTGTATTCTCCACATTCACAGCGATGGTAAAATCGTTTAAGCTTCAAATTTAAATTCTCATCCGAAAGATGCCCGATCCGCATCTCATTTCGATCCCATGTCCTGCAGCATGGAAATATGTCACCATTGTGGCTTATAAAAAGCTCGTTAAAATGGCATGGGCGTAAAAGCTTATTGGATGATGTTTTTCGTATAGGAAAGCGATAACGTATAGAATTGTATATCTGCAGAAGTATGGGAGGGGCAATCAGTTTTAGCGCATTTCTAATCATCATGATCTGAATCCTCATAATAATTATGAACCATAGGTTATCGTTTTTGGACTGCTTGATCTGTTCCGACGCACTGTGAGTATGCTTTTTGAAATAAGTCTGTTTTTATATCTTTTGATACGCTTATAGTACTGCCCAAGCGACGGCATTTTCGAGCCGTTTTTTTTGCACGCCATGTCTACGCCTGCATGTCACAACAAGCCATTTCTTCGTCTGTAAGAAACTCGGCGAAAGACGTAAATGTAAGTTTTTGTTTCACCGCCTGCATTATTATATTTCTCACGGTGTCAAACAGCCTGTGTGAAAAAAGAAGTAAGAATGGCAATGTATTATTGCTATCTTGCGTTATTGTAATAATACTTCCAAAATCAGTACTTTGGGTAAAAAAGATAATGTTTACCTTTCTGTGTTTCATCTATTTCTGTCGCTATCCAGTGAATCGACGCTGAATTTAATATTTTTCCAAACCGGTGTGGCCATTAGAACTCCTGTCCGATTTGCTGCATATCCCTTAAAAGAAGTGTTTTCATGGATTTCTTCGATAGAAAATGAAATAACATCATTAACATCTTGAAAAGTTGTTAATTTATTTACAATCCCCGTTCTAATTGAAATCGTGATATTTCCCGCCTTAAAAAGCCTTTTTGGCAATTCTATTTCATCTGTGTAAATCCCAACCAATCTCTTTGTCAAACGATCTGTATGCACATCAGTGTCAAAAACATGCAAGAGCTCCACGCCATTTCTGAAAACAGACACTAAAACAACGGATGCAATCATTTCTTCGCAACAACGGTGTCGAATGACTATTTTTATTCGATCTGAAAGATCAAACATATCGCACATCTGGTTCTTTGAATTGGAAGAATAAATCTCCAAGACTTGTAAAGGAATAGTAGGATCTTCAGCAGTTATCCAGTGGCATCCAGAGCCTCTTGTAAGATCGGAAATGTATTTTTCAACCACAGAACCCACTCTACCATTACCGATTAGCATCCCTGATTCTAAAAGCAAACCCGTTCGACATAGTTGTCTAATTGCCCCCATATTATGACTCACAAACAAAACGGTTCGTCCTTTTCTGGCCACATCCCTCATTTTCCCCAGGCATTTTTTCTGAAATGCCGCATCTCCTACTGCAAGAACCTCATCGATTACTAAAATATCTGGTTCTAAATGCGCGGCAACCGCAAATGCAAGGCGTATATACATACCGCTGGAGTACCGCTTGACTGGTGTGTCTAAAAACTTTTCAATTTCGGAAAAGGCTACGATTTCGTCAAATTTTCTTTTTATCTCGGCTTTTCCCATTCCCAGGATAGCACCATTTAGAAAAACATTTTCGCGTCCGGTCAGCTCAGGGTGAAAACCGGTACCGACTTCAAGCAAACTGGCTACTCTTCCATTGATACGGATACTTCCCTCGGTAGGCTCTGTGATTCGTGAAAGGATCTTAAGCAATGTTGATTTGCCTGCGCCATTGCGTCCGATAATACCGACAACTTCACCTTGATTTACTTTAAAGGATATATCCTTGAGCGCCCAGAATTCCTCTGTTGTTGAGTATGTCGATGATTGTTTATGATTCCATTGAAATGTTATTTTCTTGGCAAATGACTTCACCTTATCAGCAATAACGTCCCGCAAGGCGGTATAGCCGCCATGCTGCTGGTGTTTGATCAGGTATTTTTTGCCGAGATTTTCAACCTGGATTATTGTGTCAGACATTGTGTTAAATAATATCAGCGAATGTTCGTTCTGTTTTTCGGAAGAACCAGAGTCCTCCCACAAGTAATACTGCAACCAGCCCTATGGAGAGTAAAAAACCAGGCAGGTAAAATGGAACATCAGTTCCGAGAATAGCCCAGCGGAAACCATCGATTACGCCGACCATGGGGTTGATGGAGTAAAAAATACGATACTGTTCGGGAACAACACTGCTGCTGAAACCAACCGGCGAAATATAAAGGCCGAACTGAACGATAAAGGGGACAATGTAGCGGAAATCCCGGTATTTGACGTTCAGCGCAGAAATCCACAGTCCTGCTCCCATGGCAGCGGCGAATGCAACAAAGATTAAAGCGGGCAGGGCGATAAGTCTCCAGGATGGCCAGAAATTATACCAGAGCATGAGGCCGACGAGGATGATGCCGGATATGAGAAAATCGACAAAACTGACAATTATCGAGCTTGTGGGTATGACAAGACGTGGGAAATATACCTTTGAAATAAGGTTGGCATTATCTAATAAACTGTTGCTTGATTCTGAAAAAGCATTTGCAAAGAATTGCCATGGGAGCATGGCAGCAAAAATCAGTATGGGGTAGGGCACTCCTTCAGAAGGCAGTTTTGCAATCTTGCCAAACACAATGGTAAAGACCAGCATTATTAACAAAGGCCGAAGCAGCGCCCAGAGAATTCCAATAACGGTCTGTTTATACCTGACAAGAATATCGCGCCATGCCAGGAAATAGAACAGTTCCCGGTAATTCCACAGGTCTTTCCAGTATAGACGCTCTGTGCGGCCCGCCTCAATTATAAGTTCTCTGTTTTGCATTTACCCAGCTCCGCCCCCTCAATTACACTAAAGAAATGATACATCCTATTGATTTGTCAATATATTTTATTTAAAAACGAGACCCTTGAAAAACGCCCCTTTTTGTTCAAGATCCTGTTTTCATGTCTTTAAACCTATCGCAATCACTCCATTATTTAAAAGTCTTTTTCACCAACCGCCCAATTGGGATCGGGAATATTTATAGTGGTCATAAAAGCATCAGGTTCAAAGTTAATCTCCGTCGCTAACATTTCTTGTGCTCCGATCTCCAGAGATTTAATTAACTCTGATTTCGTCCTTTCTTGTGCATTGACGCCCGGCAAATCGATTAACCAACCAATCCACCAATTATCTACTTTTTTTATAACTGCTCTATATTTCATAACTTCACCTCACAAATTGTATGCCAAGATCTTTGCAAATCTCCCAGTCTTCCGGCAAGGCCATCGATGACACGATCAATCCCCATGACTTTACTGACCATGGATTTTAGCTCCGGAAACAAAGGTATCCTCGACTTTTGCAACGATAGGGTTAAGCCTCAATAAGTGGTATTTTATACTTCCTCAAATGAATATCTCGTGTCATAAGTGTAAGACGTTCTACTTTCGTCTGGGCGACAAGCATCCTATCAAATGGATCTCGATGGTATGCCGGAAGCTCTCCGACGCTATGTGCATGTTCAACAGTGATATCCAGCGCTATAAAGGGTTGAGCATCTAATACTTCCCGAAAATTCTGTGGAATTTCGAGTTTTCCCAATGCCTGTTTGATCTTTATTTCCCAAACAACCACGGCACTGATAAAAACAAGATTTCTACCGTCGGCAATCGCACCCCTTGCTTTCTTGGAAAGGGTCGGATGATCATCAAGCCACCATAAAAGAACATGTGTGTCAAGTAAGAGTCTCATTAATCCACCATCCCAAAAGCTTCGGCGATATCCCTTGGAAGTTCGTCAAAATCATCGCTTATTTTGATCTTTCCTTTCAAGGCGCCGGGCTGGCGCAGTTCCTCGCTCAACTCATATCGTACAAGTTTTGCAACGGGTTTGCCTGCTTTACCAATGATTACCTCTTGCCCGGACATGACTTTCTCAATAAGGGCAGATAACTGGGCTTTTGCCTCTGAAATATTGGTTATGAGCATATTCATCACCTCCTGACAGAGTATAGTCTGACCAGACCAGGACAGAAAGTCAAGGTATTTTATGGTGTCATCTGTTTGCCTATTTTATATTTAGACAAGATCTACAAGATTTTCAGGATTTTTTTGCCTTTCCTGCATCCGGATCGTAGAGCCTACACCTCGGAGAGAAGAAAGGCAAAAATCTATATCCCTCTTCGAGGGAGTTCATCTGGCTATAAAAACATAACAAAGAAGCGACATGAACGTACAGCAACAATACCATCGGCCTCTTTGGCTTTCTTTTCCCGCTGAAAGCGGGATGGCTATTTCTCGGTTTCGTCTCCGCCCGCCTCGCTTGAGCTTGCGATAGCGGGCAGGTGGAAACCGAGAAAGCAATAGATCCAATCAATCCAGTTAATCCTGTCCAATATAAAAATTACAATTAAGCCGATCCACAAATTCTTATGACGATCCTTATTTTTTATTCGCTTCCCAGATCAATATGTGCGGGCTCGATTTTATCTTGGGTTCGAATTCCTTATATTCATTCCTGTTTAGCACAAGGGAACGAATCTTCCGTTTTATATACCGTTCACTTTTTCTGCTCAAATCATCAAGGTGATACGGATCAATATTTCCCACCAGCACCAGGTCAATAATGCCGGAATCCTTACCCTCGGCATAATCATCGATCAGGTAAGCCCTTTCCAGCTCTCCCAGTCTACCGGCAAGGTCATCGATGACATGATCAATACCCATTACTTTTCCAACCATGGATTTGAGTTCCGGAAACAAAGGGTGATCCTTGTTGGCCATATATTGGATTTGTCGACCGTTTTTTTCACATTTAAGGAGATTTGTTTTTGTAAGCTGATTGAGCTCTTTGCGAACCGAGTTTGTGGATACATTGAACTCTTTGGCAAGCTCTCGCAGGTAAGACCGGGTCTGGGGATTAAAGAAAAATCTAACCAATAGTTTGATTCTGGTTTTTGATGATATGAGCCCTGTAAATAGATTTTCCAAATTTGCCCTCTTTATGAGTAATAATAGTACTCATAACATAATCAATGCTTTTTTGTCAAATATTTTGGCTAAATGAAAATAAAATCAAATTCCTTTGGTTCTGATGCCTGGGAATAAAATAAAGAATTAAAAATAATGGAAGAAAGTAGAATAGGAATGTAGCAGAGCTAAATACCAATATTAATCCCTTATAATGCTCATATTATCAAGATGTTGGTTATATAAACTATTGTAATCGTATAGTCAAACATTAATAATCTTTTCATCATTGCCCCACTTTTGTTTCCTCAGAAAACAGCTATCCACACTTAAGATATGCAAAAACTATACAAATTTAAGCAGTTATACACAGTGGCATAGATATTAAACAGATGAACTAAAGCTTCGCTGGCAGTTTTTTCATCTCTATTTGATTATACTGAGCAAACAAGAACTATAATCGAAAAGTCGACGAACAAATAAGTCGTCCACGCACACAGTAGTCGGTTGGAGACCCTTCGGCGTAGTATGACACAGTTGCGTAAACAAATGATCAAAACCATGGAATTGCGGGATGTTAGCCCAGATCAGGGATTTATCAACAAATCTGATCAAGAATAGACGGATAGCTCCATACTGGAGCACAGAACATAATTTCTTGACACCCAAACCTCCTTTCTCTATGTTTACCCTATAGTTACATAAATAACATGAAAAAATGGGTTTAAAAGTAATAATTACAAGCCATTCAACCTTTTTTAACTGTTATGCTGGAATGAACTCCAGATGACATCCAGAAATCAGTGAAAAGCAGTAATGTTATTTACCCTACGGGAAGCCGATGGCACCGCATCTCCTTCGTTGTCAAGGGTTTGCGGTAAATTACTACAGCTGTACCCTTGACGCCTTGGATCTGCAGCACCCTCGACTTTTTCAACGTTAGGGTTTAATGTAAATCAGATGGCGATGATTGTAATTTATTTGCTCATGATAACCTATTGAAAAGATTGAAAAGGGCCTAATAACCAAAACAAAATATCAGATTTTATTCTATCAATGGAGCTGTCCACAATAAAAAAATATTTTCAGGAAAATCCCGCCAATGTTCTTATTTATATAGCCTTTGGCTATTTTCTTTTTCGGCTGTTTTTCTTTGCATCGCATATTTCACATTATGCTCCACCGGACGAAACCACTCGATTCGGTCTTTGCCAGGTTTTTTCCAAAACCTCATTTCTCCCCCAAAATTCGGAAGAAACTTACTCTTTGGGTCTCGTTACCCACATCCCTTATCTTTACTATTTTCTAATGGGGAAATGCCTGAAATTGAATTTTTTCCCTGTTTCTGATCTGGTTTTTCTACGCTTTATTAACTGTCTTCTTTCTTTTGGTACATTGATTTACGGGTATAAATGGATACGACAGGTTACCCCTAACCGTATCTGTCATCTATTATTTGTTATTTTGATCACAAATACCGCGATGTTCAGTTTTCTGGGAGCTGCTGTATCTTATGATAACATGACCAATTTTTTCGCTGTAACAGCGCTTTACTACCTCCACCTGTTTTTTCAAAATACGAACGTGAGTAGCTTTCTCCTTTTTGTCATTTCTATTCTTGGAGGTGCGTTAACCAAAGTGTCTTATCTTCCGCTGATTTTAGCGTACCTTGGAATTTTAATTTTTCGCCAACGAAAACAAATAAAAAATATATTTTATTATCTTATAAAAGTTCTGCGGTCTCTTAATTTTGGACAAACGGTTTTACTGGGGGTAGCACTTGTTTTATTGGCGTTGAATGTGAATCTTTATTTAACGAACTTGATTCGTTTCGGGAAAATCATACCTCGAATGAATCAGGTTTTAACAGAAGAACAGGCCATGAAACACCGCCTTTATGCGCGAGATAGAATTGTTTCTTTGTACAAGTCAGGACGTTTAAACTATGAGGAAGCTGTTGAAAAGACCAAAGAGATCCAACATTATGGGGACCGTTTAACCGCATTGGAGTTACTGAAAACAGCCAAAGAAAATTTAACAAATAAAACCCCTCCCATGGGCCGGATGAAATACGCTTTATTTTGGATAACCCTGGTTGTTCACCATTCGATTGGCATTGCAAGCCATATGTCGCTTTTAAAAAATCATTTTTATTTGGGTAGTTATCTGTTTATTTTTCTATTTTCATTCGCTCTTTTCCTTCGTCACTGGAAATCCACTTTCATAGAAGGCGGAATTGCGGACGCTCTTTTAATTTGTATTTTTTATACGATCATATTGATGCAATTTGTTAACTATCCCGGATATCTTTTTGCCCGTTCAGTTAAATTCGCACTGCATGGAAGGTATTTTTTCCCGGTAATCGTTCCCTTTTTCGGTATTGTTTCTTATTCCCTGCTTAGCCCTTTTAAAAAGCAGGTCCAGACAGCTATTTGTGTATTAATCTCCATTTTTTTTATTTGGGGAGATTTCCCCTATTTTATTTTAAACGCAACATCTCAGTGGGTTACTCTAAATTTAGGATAAACTAACTATCTCATTTTCAAACTTTAAGTGAAAAAATTTAGCTCAAATTATATATTGTTCTATATCGTTCTACTATGCGCTCATATCGTCCTGGTCTGGTTGTTACCTTATTTTCCAACACAGGACGGTCCCAGTCATATATATAATCTTGTCATTCTAAAAGATCTGGTTAACGGCGGCAGGGAATGGGGGAGTTTTTTTAGCTACCAATTGCATGCTATCCCCAATTTGGCTTTTACACTTTTTTCCTATCCATTGCTTCAGTTCTTTTCTCCTTTAATTGTAGAAAAACTATTTATTTCTATTTATATTTTACTCTTAGGGATCAGCATACCTTTTTTTCTACGTACCTTTAACATAGCTTCCTTACCTTTTATCTATTTTGTTTTTCCGGTTATATTTAACTTCAATTTATTGATGGGATTCTATAGCTATGTAATATCGATTCCCCTTTTTTTGGTTGCTTTTTGCATAAGCTGGAAGATTCGCAATCGTTCACCAGCCTGTAAATTTATATTTTTTAATTTAGCAGGACTAATTATATTTTATTTTCATTTAATTCCTTTTATTTTTTTATTGTTGTCCTTAATATGTATCACATTTGTGCAATCAAACGGATTCAAAAAAAAATTCTATGATCAAATAAAACTCACTTTTATCATATCGCCGTTACTTTTTGTTTTGTCCTTTTATTTAACAAAGAGCACAGGAAGTTTACCAACTGACTTTTCTTATCTGAGTTCTCTTTCACGTTATATCTATTTAAGGAATGATCTTTTTTTCTTTTCTACAGTCACGTTTTCACCCTGGCAGATGTTTCCCGGTTTCATATTTACCGGTCTTTTTTTGTCTTTCTTTATTTTATCTGTATATATATTAGTTAAAGATTCCAATGAAGGATGGGTAAAGGTTAGAGATAATAGGGTTTCAGATAAGGTCCTAATCTGTCTTTCTTGTTTTTTACTTTTAATCTATTTTGTTACCCCTTTTCGCTTTGGGGGGGGTGATTTCTTTAATCAACGTTTTCCTTGGGTAATTTTTTTAATTTTGTTACCCCTGCTGCGAATTAATAAAAAATTATTTTCTGAACGATTTGTTATGGTTTCTGTCGTATCTGTTGCCGTTCTCTTTTTTGCTTTTAATTCAATTATATTGTGGCAGCAAAGTTCTAAGGTGCAAAAATTTTTAAACGGGTTAAACGCCGATATACCCAAAGGCGCTTATGTAATGACTTATAAAAAAAGAGACCCGGAAGCCGGATGGCCTCGCATAGATGTTCTAATGCACGGGGCTTCATATTACGGTATTTTTAATAGATGTGTTGATATTGGTAATTACGAAACAGCTCTTGATTATTTCCCCATAAAGTTTAAAAATACTATCCCTCGGTTCCCCCCCTCGGATAAGATCGCATATAGAGCAGAAACCATAAATTGGTCTGAATATCCATCTATTCAATATGTTTTAGGCTGGGAAATTGATAAAAATGATAAAGAAAAATTGAGCAAGTTTTTCCATGTTAATTATACAAACGATCCTTTCAGTTTGTGGGAGAGAAACCAAGGTAAAAGTTCAGCCACGAAGGCACCAAGGCACTAAGATGATAATATGATTCTTTTAATGTCGTTGTTAATAAAAGCCGCGTTAACATTGGATAAAGAACCAAGGCGTTTAACGGTCCGGGCTATGATTTATAATTCATATCCCTTGTTGGTGCCTTTGAGCCTTAGTGGCTGAACGGCTACGATTTTAGAAATTGGAGAAAAGGAATGACAAATTCAAAATTAACACCAAATAAACTATCAATAATCGTTCCCGCCTATAACGAAAGTAAAACCATCCATCTAATTCTAGATAAAATCAAAACTGCGACGCTGATTAACAATATCCAGAAAGAAATTATTATTGTAAATGATTGTTCGACAGACGACACCGGTGAATGTGTATTAAAATATATAGAAAATAACTCTAATTTAGGAATCAAGTATCATAAACACAAGACCAACAAAGGTAAGGGGGCGGCAATACGAACTGGGATTGAAAATGCAACCGGCGAATATTTTATAATTCAAGATGCGGATTTGGAGTATGATCCGAATGAATACAATTTAATGCTTAAACCCATAATAGATGGCTATGCGGATGTGGTTTATGGTTCCAGGTTTATGGGAGGCGGACCGCACAGAATACTTTTTTTCTGGCACTCAATTGGAAACAAACTCCTTACTTTTCTTTCTAACATGTTTACCAATTTGAATCTTACGGATATGGAAACCTGCTATAAAATGTTCAGAACGGAGATTATCCAAAATATAATATTAAAAGAAAACAGATTCGGATTCGAACCTGAAGTTACCGCAAAGATATCCAAACTAAAAAATATTCGTATATACGAAATAGGAATCTCCTATTATGGCCGGACCTATCGGGAGGGCAAAAAAATAAACTGGAAAGACGGTTTCCGGGCAATATATTGCATCATCAAATATGGCTGGTTTTCGAAATGATGAGACTTGACGATTCCAAGGCATTTTTCTGACTGCGCATCATTATTATAGTGTGTGGTCTTCTGTGCAACGCCATTATAATAAACAACTACCGAAACGTTAATGCTGACTTTGTTGTGGATTATATCGCCGCCAATTCAATTCGGAGAGGAGGTTCGGTTTATGGAGAGGATATTTGGAAGCTGGAAAATGAAATGCTCGGATTTCATGGCGTTCCTACGATTCATCCGCCGTTTAATGCAGTGTTATTTTTACCGTTATCTTTTCTCAATTATAAGGCATCCTTCGTTATTATAAACATTATTTCATTAATTCTTTTGTTGCTGATAAATCGATTGGTTGTGAGGGGGCTTGAATTAAGTTGTGAGTGGTTTTTGAACTTTTCGTGTTTTACTCTTTTTTGGCACCCTGTTTTATATTGCCTTGGGCTCGGCCAGTCTTCTATGATAATTGCAGCCTGCCTTGTTGGCGGTTGGTTTTGTTTGCGTTCTGAAAAAGAGTATATAGCTGGCTTTTTCTTCGCAATTGCGACGTTGATGAAACTATTTCCGGGATTGGTTTTACTGTATCTATTAATGAGAAAAAATTGGCGTGCATTCTTCGCCACGGTTTTTTTTATCGTACTCGGGATATCTGTAACTGTTCTTGCTGTCGGGCTTGACGATATGTGGACATACCCAAATATTATAATGGGAAAATTTCTCAATAACTTTAGTAACCTGATCAATAATCACTCTATAAACGGGCTAATTTCCAGGGTTTTCGGTGAGCGCTCCGGATGGACTGAGCCCCTCATCCAACTTCCTCTTCAGATCAGTTCGTTGCTTATCATTTTAACCAATTCAGTAATTTTAATATACACTATTCTGAAAATGAGGGTAATTGCAGTTAAAAAAGAGCTTGCTGATTATGCATTTGGTTTAACAATAGTTACTATGTTACTTTTATCTCCAATTACCTGGGGGCATATGTTCCCTGTTCTTATTCTTCCCCTTGGCCTTTTATTGCGGGATTATATCCATGAACCATTATCTCGAAGACTGCGCTTATTATTGGTTATTCTATTCTTGTTGAGTTTGCCTGATTTGATTATTGCCCGTGCATTGATGGCAATACATCATCCTTTTGTAATGCCGTGGTATAGTATGTTGTTGACATTGGGACCAAGTGCAGGAATTGTGCTCTTATGGATCGTGTTGATCCGACGTTTGAGTATTAGTTAAAAATCTTTTAATTTTACCATCTGTTGTCAATTTTCCTATATTTTCAGCGTATTCTTTGTGTGAAAAACCAAAAAAATGATCCCGGATCAGTTTTACTATTTACAGTTTTTACATTTTTTGGATCTACTCATTTTTATTGAAATTACTAAGTTATAGGCATTCACGCTGCTCAATTACAAAAACAAAATTACTAGTATTCAGATCCAATTGAACTTATTGAATATTAAACCGGACACTACTGGAATCCAATAACCTTGCATAGGCCATGAGCTTGAGTAAAAAGACAATTATTATTTTTTTGTTAATACTCGGAGTCGGGATCTTTGTTCGATTCCTTGGTTTAGGGAAAGAAAGTCTTTGGTGTGATGAATTTTTTAGCTTTCAATTTTCCAAAGGAGGTGTGATTGATATTATTAACATGACAAAAGATGATTGTCATCCACCCCTTTATTATCTTATGCTACATTTATGGTCATGCATATTTGGCGAAACTGATTGGGGTTTAAGGTCTTTATCCGCTTTCATTGGGGCTTTGACCATTGTTATGTTATTCTTTACCGGTAGGACTTTAATGGGGAAAAATGTAAGTTTGATAATTTCTTTGCTATTTGCTCTTGCACCATTTCACATTTACTATTCACAGGAAGCAAGGATGTATGCCTTATTAGTCTTTGTGACCATGGGATGTATATATTTTACTACAAAAATCTTAGATTTGAGGACATATCACGATTTGGGTGGTCTCCTCATTTTTGAAGTTGCAACTTTATATACACACAACTATGGGTTGTTTGTCATTGCTACTTTGAACATATACATGGCTTACCTGATATTTGTTCGTCAGGAAAATATGGCGGTCTTCAAATCTTGGATTGTAGTTCAGATTGCTGTTTTAATTTTTTATGCGCCTTGGATACCCATTTTGATCAAACAAATAGCGGCGGGAGGGGCGAGTCAATATGCGACTTCTTATGCACACTTATCACATTTGATAGACTTGTTGATAGCTTTTTTCTTGAAGGGATTTCCTTGGTATCATCAATTTAGGTACATTTTTATTTTAATTGCACTGGGAATCTTTTTCGGGATTTTTAATCTGGAAAAAACAAAAGGAGGATATATCCTCTCCATTGATAAGGGGAAAAAGCACCTTTTCGTGATTGCCATCTTTATTATACCGACGTTTCTGGTCTTTTTCACCGGCAAATTTATACGAATCTATACCGAGAGGTCTTTAATTATAATCCTCATTCCAATTTGCATTCTTTTGGGACTTGGTATTAGTAAATTTAGAGTAAAAAATCAGATGATTATTCTTACATTCTACATCTTATTAACAACCCTATCAATTTATAATCTCTATCAGCATCCTCAAAAAGAACAGTGGCGGGAAGCCGCTACATATATTAACGCCAATGCTCAATCTGGAGATATAGCTGTTGTATGTACAGACTTCATGAAAAACTTATTTAATCATTATTCTGGAGATCAAATTGCTACTATTGGAATAGAACGCTCTCTAAGTGGAAATGATCTAATGGCCATTATCGATCCAATTATTATAGATCATCAAAGAATATGGCTTATATTGAGTCATGCATATGGAAGTCCAATTAAGAAATATATGGTAAATGAAAATAAACAGACTACTTTACTAAAACATAAATCGCTGCTTGGGGTAGATATTTTTCTGGTAAAAACTCAGTAATGTCCGGTTAATTTTTATAAAAATCTTATACCTATTTGGTATTATGAAATATATTTACTATTTCAGATGGAATTGATTTGAAATCAGTCTTAAGGAGTCGGAGCCCTCACCGCCAGGATTTAGTTAAAAATCTTTTAATTTAACATCTGTTTGTCAATTTCCCTATATTTTCAGCGTATTTTTTGTGTGAAAAACCAATAAAATGATCCCGGATCAGTTTTACTATTTACAGTTTTTACATTTTTTGGATCTACTCATTTTCAATGAAATGACTAATTTATAGGCATTCCCGCTGCTCAATTACAAAAACAAATTTACTAGTATTCAGATCCAATTGAATTTATTGAATATTAAACCGGACACTACTGGCCATAAGTTATTTTTTATAAACCCAGCAAGCAATAAAAATTATTTCTTAAATAAGCGAGTTTTCCCTACTCTTTTTTTCTGAAGGGGAACGGCAAAAATTCAGCATGTATCCTAATATTACAGCTTTAAGTATCCAAAACAACCAAAGTGGCTTATCCAGTGGAAAAATGTTATGGAGTAAAATGATAAAAAGAAAAAAAACTAATACAAAACTTTTGTAACTGGTGAGTGGCGGCGTATCGCCAACAATCAAAACCGTTACAAAAACAGTGAGAAGCAATACATCCTCGTAAGCACCCGCGAATGGCACAAACAGGAGATAACTCGTAACAAGAAGTACAAAAAATTGTTCTTTTGTAATTTTTAATGGGCCCAATTGGTCTATGGACTTTCCTCTTATCTTCACAAAAGAAAATAGCCCAATAACACTTATGTAAATGCTGTAATAAATAACATTTGATATCAAGCTTACAAAACTATCGCCCAAAATCCATCGGAAAGCACTCCGAAAGATGTTTGTTGTTTCAAGAGTTACTGCTCCCGCATATACGTCAGGAATATTGCCCTGGCTAAACATCCGAAGATGGTTTAAATAGGAAGGCACCCACTCCACGGTAAGCAAGGGGGTAATTCCTATAAGAACAACGAATACAAGTATAACGGAATAAAATGCTTCCCGCCACAGACCATAAATAATTAACAGGCCCAAACCCAGGGCAATATACGTAGGCTTTATTCCAAGGATAAATATTAACAATAAAATAAGGAGCCAACTACCCGACTTAGATTCGTTAACTGTCTTATTCACAATATAAAATAAATTTATAAGCACGCCGGCTGCAAGAACAGACGTTTGACCGAGGTATATGGAAAATAACGTATTCAAGGAAAATAAAGTAACAAGAACGAGCGTAATCGGTAATAGGTCAAGCTTTTTCAACTGAAAAGCATATCGAGACACATTCCATAAGGAAACCAATAGAACCCCTATAGAAAAAGAACTCCATAATGTATACGAAAGAGGCATGTTGAAACGAGCCACATAAGCAAAGGGTAACCATAAAACCAACCCAATGGGGGTGCTGCCAAGAGGCATAGCCGCGTGAATTTGAGAGCCAACGTGCATAGATAAAGCGTGGTTTTGAAAAGATAGCTCATAGATATTACCTAAACCTTTAAACCAAAATGCCTTTACCATAATTATGTAATACGTATAATCCGTGATTACAATGCTGTCAGTCGAAAACCTGATAAAAGATATTTGCTGGCTAACAAAACGGTGAAAGCAAAATATCAATAGAACGCTTGCGAAGCACAAAATTGAACGTTTTTTGTATAGCTTAATCACTTCCATAAACAGACCTGCTAAAATAGACAACTATATCTATCTTTTTGAGCATCCTCGATTTTCGCTAATTGAGGTTATATTCTTTCGGCGGGAAACGGCAAAAATTCAGCATATATCCTAAAATTACAGCTTTAAGTATCCAGAACAACCAAAAGGGTTTTGGCGCTGGAAGTATTAAAATTAAAAAAAGGACGACAATTAGTACAAGACTCTTGTAGTTAATTAGATTTGGAGTATTACCAATGAGCAAGACCATAACAAATATAGGCAACAACAATATATCTTCATAACCACCGGCATATGGTGCAAATAAGAGATAACTCCCGGCAATAAGAACAAACAGTTGACCTTTTGTAACTCTTAACGGGTACAACATGTCTGTCAAGTCACTTCTTATTTTTGCAAAGATACTAAACACAATAACAATTATGTATACACCACAAGTCAAAATAGTTGAGATAAGGCTTGCAATAGTATCGTCTATCATATTTCGAAAGGCACTGCGGAAGATGTTCATTGTATGGGGTGCAAATGCCCATGCATATGCATCAGGAACTACTTCCTGGCTAAAGGTGCTAAGTTGATGGAGATATGATAATACCCAATCTGTCGTTAAAATAGGGGTAACACATATAAGAACGAATATGACAACCACAACTGAATAAATTGTTTGCCGCCACATCCCATAAATAATTAATAAACCTAATCCAAGCGCGAGATAAGTAGGTTTAATTCCCAAAAGAAAAATTATAAAGAGAAAAGGAATCCAACTGTCCGATTTCGATTCTTTACCTGTTTTATGAACGAAATAAATTAAGTGGATAAGCAAGCCGGCTGCAAGAGGAGATGTTTGTCCTAATAGTATAGTGATACCCATAGTAACAGAAAATATTGTAACAAAAGAAAGCGTAATCGGCAATAACTCAAGTTTTTTCACCTGAAAAACATATTTGACAACCCTCCACAAAGCAGTAAAGAGAGTGCCAAGAGAAAATGTAACCCATAAAGTATATGAAAGCGCCATGCTAAAATGAGCCACGCAGGCAAAGGGAAGCCACACAACTAAAGCAATGGGGCTAATGCCAAGCGGCATAACCGTAGATATATGGGAGCCAACATACGCTGATAAAGCTTGCTGTTGAAAAGTCAGTTTGTAAATATTTCCAAAGCCGTCAAACCAAAAGGCCTTTGCTATAATTATGTAATACGCATAATCCTGGATTCTAAGATTGCCATTGGAATACGTGACGAATTCTGTTTTATTGCTGATAAAATGATGAAAACAGAGTGCCAATAAAACACCTGCGAAACATACAATTGAACGTTTTTTATAGGAAGTAACGGTTAGCATTAATAAGGCCCTTCAAAAAAGACACTTTTTTGCCAAACAAGATAACAAGCTAAAAGCGCTAAAGATATTGAAAGAGAGCGTACCAAAAGTAGCAGTCATTCTCAAGGAAATTTATTTTCCCTGACTTGAGGAAACCACTTTTGCTATTCTTTTTCCTTTATCTTCGGTGGGCAGGGGCTTTTTGTGGATCAAGTCTTTTAATGATGCTTGAACTCACCAATTTTTAGGATTTACAAACTAAAGCTTGAATGATACTAATATGATGTTGAGGATTGAAACAGGCATTTTGTTAAAATTAAAACCAATTAAAATAAAATTTTCAACTTAGCTCAGATAGATTAAGGTTTGTTATATGAATAGCGATAGAGATATGTTTTATAAAAATACTTTATATTCAACAATTAAATTGGGTATTGTTTGCCCGATGGCAAATGAGCGAAAAACCGCCGAATCCTTTGTTTGTGATGTTTTGGAGAAATGTCGGAAATTTGATTTTAAATCTATTCGTTTTTTTGTAATCTTGGATGGTGCCAGTAAAGATGGAACCCTTGACTTGATGCGCAATTTATCAACACAGGTTCATGAATTAAATGTTGTTTTTGCTCCGGAAAATAAATGCGTTGTTGACGCTTATATGCGTGGGTATCGGGAGGCGATCAATTCTGCATGTGATTGGATTTTAGAAATTGACGCTGGATACTCTCATCAGCCATCCGATATCCCGAAATTTTTTAAAATGATGACACAGGATTACGATTGCGTTTTCGGAAGTCGGTTCTGTTCTAACGGTAAAATAACCGACAGTAGGAAGTCAAGATATATGACCAGCTTAGGTGGTACAATGTTGTCAAACCTTCTGTTAGGCACAAAACTTTCCGACATGACCAGCGGTTTTGAACTTTTTAAATGTGAAACACTCGAAAAAATTCTAAATAAGGGTATTTTGTCTAAGGGACCTTTTTTCCAAACAGAAATAAGAGCATATGCACATCAATTCAGAATAACGGAAGTGCCGATACATTATAGAGCAGCAAGCTATAATATCGGCGGTACTGATCTTCGTGATGCTTTGGCCAACCTTTGGCGCTTATTCAGGGTTCGATTTTCCAAAGGTCTAATTAAAGGAAAAAGGGAATCGTTTTGATTCAAGACGAAAGAATAACCATCGTAGTAACTTCCATTTCTAAACCAAACAGAGCGCTTCTTTCTTTAAGCCAAGGGTGTATCAAATATGGTTATCAATTTATTGTAATTGGCGATGTTGCAAGCCCAGCTGATTTTAATATTCAGGGCTGCGATTATTATGATATCGACCGTCAAATTCGAACCGGTTTAAAGTTTGCCAAGCTATGCCCACAAAGGCACTATGCCCGTAAAAACATAGGGTATCTTCTGGCAATTCAGGAAGGCACACACATCATTATAGACACCGACGATGACAATATCCCGTATCCATCATTCTGGGATCCGCGTAAACCTATACATAATGTTCCGGTAGTTGGTAAAAAAGGGTGGTTAAATATATATTCCTACTTTTCCGACGCAAATATATGGCCGCGTGGTTTTCCCCTGAATAAGATTCATTCCACGCCCCCTTCTTTTGACTCTTTGCCTGTTCAAACTGTCGATTGTCCAATTCAACAAGGACTTTCCGACGAAAATCCTGATGTTGATGCGATTTATCGTTTGGTTTTACCGCTTCCCCAGAATTTCAGAGACGATCGGCAAATTGCTTTGGGCAGTGAAGCCTGGTGCCCATTTAACAGTCAAAACACAACATGGTGGGAAGCAGCTTTTCCATTACTTTACCTCCCTGCTTACTGTTCATTTAGAATGACCGACATTTGGCGTAGTTTCGTTGCACAGCGTATTGCCTGGGAAAACAACTGGAGCGTACTGTTTCACAAACCAACCATGTGGCAAAAACGTAACGAACACAATCTGTTAAGCGATTTTGTAGACGAGGTCCCCGGTTACTTGAACAATCAAAAGATCTGTAACGCGTTGGACGGGTTGAGCATCAAAAGCGGTGTTGATAACTTGGGCTTCAATTTAACCATTTGCTATGAAAAGCTGGTAGAATTAGAAATGATAGACAAAAAAGAATTATCTCTGATCGACGCTTGGCTCGATGATTTAAAAAAAGTGAGCGCTAATACAGAAAGATAGATCAATCTATTTCCAACTTTGTTCGTGAAATCTTCGGGTTAGCTATATCTTGGTTGTATTTTACTTTTCGAGATTTAAACTCATTCAAAATATATTTTTGTTTTCAAATCTCAACAAGAAACAAAAGATAAATTTAAAGATCGATATTTCAATAAAGCACCATTGTTGGTGATCAGGAATAGTTATTGGTATAATTTTCGTAATGTTGCTGTCGCATAATCTTAACTTCAAAAGAGCACTATGAATGATTCAAAAAAACTAATATCTTTTTTAATACCCTCCATTGCCGATATTATCTTTATATCCCTTTTCCTTCTACTGGCATTTTCCGCGGGCAAAGATTTATTGGGAGATGTGGATACCGGCTATCATATTCGTGCAGGAGAGTATATACTCAATACATTTTCTGTTCCCAAAGATGACATTTTTTCTTTCATTACGCCAACTATTCCCTGGACAGCCCATGAATGGCTATCAGAGGTGATTATGGCGCTGGTTCACAAAGCCTTTGGCCTTACCGGAGTTGCGCTATTTTTTGCCTTTATCATATCTCTGGTTTATTATCTGCTTTATAAATTTTTTAAAACAAATAAAGACAATCTTATTCTGACGGTTTTTATCGTTTTGCTTGTTTTAGTATCCTCACAAATTCACTGGCTGGCAAGACCACACATTTTTTCGCTGTTGTTGACTTTAATCTGGTATTATCTGCTCGACCAATACCAGTATCACCATAAAAACTATTTGTATCTTTTCCCGCTAATTATGCTGCTTTGGGTTAACCTGCACGGAGGATATCTGGCCGGCTTTGTTCTGATCGGTATTTACCTGTTCGGCAATGGGGTTAAGTACTTTAGTGCGCAAGGCGCTGAAAAAGATATCTATAAGAAAAAGGCCGGATTTCTTGGTTTAATCACTGTTGTGTGTCTTTTTGTCTCCCTGATCAACCCACATACGTATCAAATTTTATTGTTTCCTTTCAATCTGGTGTCGAACAAGTTTATCATGGATCATGTGGGTGAATTCATGTCGCCGAATTTTCATGAACTGATGCCGTTCAAGTATCTGCTGCTATTGATGATAGCGATATTTGGCATTTCGAAAAGAAAAATAAACTTGATAGAACTTTTGCTGATCCTGATGTTTCTTAATATGTCTCTCTATTCGGTGAGATATATTCCCCTTTTTGGCATCATCGTAGTACCCATTTTACTGAGGCTGATTAGACCTATAATGGAACAGTCAACCGGGAAAATTGCCGATTTTATAAAGAAGAGGGCGGAAGGCATTTCCGAAACAGATGCATCCGCAAGGGGTTATTTATGGCCGATCGCAGCCCTTGTCGTAGTGGTTGTGCTAACGGCGAGCGGCATAATTGACTATAAATTTGATGCAAAAACCAAGCCTGTGGCTGCGGTGGAGTTTTTGAAAAATGAACATTTAAAAGGCAACATGTTTGATAATGATGAGTTCGGCGATTACATCATTTATGCAGCATGGCCGGAGTACAAGGTTTTTGTCGATGGCAGATCCGATATGTATGGTGTCGACATCATGAAAGAATATTTAAAAGTGGTCACTATCAAACCGGGCTGGGATGAAGTTTTTAAAAAATACAATATCACCTGGATTATATACAATGCAAAAACAGCGTTGTCGGTGTTACTGATGGAAAGAGATGACTGGAAGCTGATATATGCGGATAAGGTGGCCAATATATTTGTGAAAGATATTCTGGAGAACCGGTATTTGATAGAGAAATATCCGGATGTGGAGTTGGTTATCCCCGATCCTGATGAAACAGAAAAGTGATCTAAAGTTTGAAGTGAACTAAAGTGCCTAAAATTAATGATTCAGAGATCCAAAGTGTGAATAAAGAAGTTAGAAGGAAGAAAAAAACGAAGAAAAAGATGAACATCGAACATCCAGCTTAGGGGAACAGATATTGACAATATGTTTTATTGTTTGATAAATAAGATAATATATTGAATAGAATATTGACGATAATAGAGTTTGAAATTATCATTAACGAACTACATTCGAAAAATCAACAAGATGGAGTTGTAAAATGCCTCAACAAATACCCGATATAAATATTCAAGAAGATATTCTCAGGATTTTGGATGAAGTTGTTAAGACAGGTATCCCAATACAAATTGAGAGAAAAGGAAAACGGTTATTTATTAGCCTTGCTGAAAAGCACAGAGATTTGGATTGCTTAGAAAAACATCCTGATTTTATTGTTGGAGATCCCGATGATTTTGTTCATTTAGACTGGTCTTCAGAGTGGAATCCACAATTATGATTTATCTTGACACACATGTTGTTCTTTGGTTGTATCTTCGAAAGGGAGATGGTCTAAGTGATCTCGCTATGCACCTAATTGAATACAAGCCTGAAATTCTCATCTCTCCTATGGTCTTATTAGAAATGGATTACCTGCATGAAATTGGTCGCACTACACTTGGCTCAACCCAGGTTTTCAACTACCTTCATCAACGAATTAACCTTCAAGTATGCAAAAAAGCTTTTTTTGATGTTGTTCATGCAGCCTCCCGGCTGTCATGGACTCGCGATCCTTTTGATCGACTTATTACCGCACAATCGGCGATAGAGCAGAATAGTCTGATAACAAAAGACAAAACAATCCTGGAACACTATGAATATGCAGTTTGGTAGAAAATCGTATTGTAAACGATCAGCCACAAAGACACCCCCACAGTACCATCTGCACCATCTGCCGTAGCTACCCCAGTACGATCTTCCGGACCTACCCCAGTACGATCCGGACCTAAGGGGCGGGATAAAAATGTTGAATATCGAATATCGAATGAAGAATATCGAATGACGAAAGACAAAAACAAAGGCAAGAATCTCATTAAAAGAACTTAGGGAGATCCAAAGATAGTCAAAACTTATTCAGAATGTTTAACATCAGCTTGTCGGAGCAAAGAGAAGATTCTGTTTCAACGGAGCTGCGGGGATAGGAATTTTAGCGTTTCACCGAGTTTAGCGGTTTCGCCGCGTTTCATAAAATCATGTAAGTGATTTTATTATGGTAGCATCCCCAGCCAATCAGGTGCGGAAACGATAAGGATTTTGTTTTTATCATTGGTGATAATGCGGGCCGTGTTTTTCTTCAAAACAAGCTGTACGCCGGGGACCTTTAAATATTTTTGAAATTTGATAAGAGATTTTGAGGGGTTGGTATCACTCAATTTGGTTTCTATTAAGAGCTTGGGTTTATTGCTTTCTGATATTAAAAAATCAACCTCCTGTTTTTCTTTGTTTCTAATGTAATGAAGATTAAAATCACCAAACCCCATATCTGACCACAATTGAGTTGCTCTGGACAATTCTATGGCAACGATATTTTCCATACGACTTCCGCTATCCTCTATAATGGATGGATTCATCAGATATATCTTTTTTTCTTTTTTTATGGCTCTTACAATTTTGGAAGTCCATGGAGATAACGAAAAGCTTAGAAAAAATCTATCAAAAACAATCAACCAATCACTAATCGTATTAAAGGAAGTCCCTATGTCCATTGCAAGGTTGTTAATGGATACCGGACTGCCGATTTTCGATGGTAAAATCGAGAACAGAGAGACAAGGCTGTCTATTTTTCGAATGCCGCTCATATCTCTTATATCTTCATATAAAAGCTGCCTCGAATAACTTTTATACCATCTATTAAAAAAAGGTTTTTTTCCATGAATGAAAGGTTCCGGAAACCCTGAAAATGTATCTATTGTATCCCACAAGTCCCACAGTTCTTTTTTGAAAACAGGAACGACTATTGGATCATTCAGAAAATCATCAGGAGTCAGATAAGAATTTCCAAGTTCGCCAAGGGTTAGGGGATACAGATGAAACATAAAATATCTGCCTGCCAATGAGTCCCCGCTTTTTTGAAAGGTATCCAATCTTCCGCTTCCGGATACAAGAAACTGATACTGTCCATGGAATTTGTCGTAGATGCCTTTTAAATAATTTTTCCATTTATCATGTTTGTGAATTTCGTCAAAAATCACCAGAGGCAAAGAAGCATCTGTCCTGTCAACCTTTTCGAAAAAATAGGGATCTTCCCTTAATATTTTTTTGCTTTCTATGAAGTCATAGTTGAAATAAGAAAGATTGGCAAAAGAAGATCCGATCATGTTTTGGGCCAGCGTTGTCTTTCCCGACTGTCTTGGCCCGGAAAGAAAAATCATTTCCTTTGAAGCCGAAAGTTCCTGCCAGTATTTTAAATATTTATTGCGTTCTATCATGTTGACTATTTTATATTATACATAAAAATAGTCAAGACTATTTTTAGATACAATTAAAAATAGTCAGGGTTTAAACCATAAAATACCTTGACTTTATGGTCTGGTTTGGTCAGACTCAGAAGGTGATGAGTATGCTCATAACTAGTTCCCGTCCATAAATGGTAGATTTTGGTTTCCGGCAAGGCCCGAGCGAGTTTTCAACCGCAGGCATAGCGCGCTATTTCGAGGATTGAAAACGAGAGAGAACGCCGCCGGGGGCTGAAAGATGCCGTTTATGGACGGGAACTAACTAATATTTCAGAAGCAAAGGCTCAATTATCTGCCCTTATTGAGAAGGTAATGGCCGGTCAAGAGGTGATTATTGGTAAAGCAGGGAAGCCGGTTGCAAAGCTTGTACGATATGAGCGAAGCGAAAAACCGCGCCGGCCCGGTGCTCTGCGAGGAAAAATAAGAATAGGTGATGATTTTGACGAACTTCCAATGGATATTGCAAAAGCGTTTGGAATGGAGGATTAATGAATGTAAGCATTGATTTGTCTTCTCCGGAAATCCGCAAGCTGGGTTGGGATGCATTAAAGTCCAAATTAGGGATACATGGAAGTCTTAAATTTCTATTGGAATATGCTAAGGGTGAGGGTAATTATACTGAAGAACGGAAAGAGATATTCAAAAATCTCAAGGTTAGAGATATTGTGAAAGACATGAAAAAAGAGGGCTTTGCATAATGTCAAATTGAGAAATTGAGAGGATTCATGTGATGAGTTAAGGACAAAGAGGTCCCCCGGTTAAATTCGCTACGCTCATTTTCTGCGAAAAATTTAATCCCAGTACCATCTGCCGGAGCTACGGGACAGGCTGGGCAAGCAGAGTTCAATTTTTTGTGACAGAATCGGCATTGAATTTTATTTTTAACTTCGCTATGATAATATTATAAAAAAACCTTATATCCGGTATTGAGTGCTCTGGCCAGCCGTCTGGCCATATCTTTACCTATGGAGCGTTTTCCTTTTTCCATTTCAGAAATGTGATGTGGCTTTACACCTATTTTCTCTGCCAGTTCGGTCTGAGTCAGTCCCTCACGGTCTCTGGCTCCCTTGAGAACATCTCCCGGTCCAAGTTCAGGAAAAGCTTCTTCCCATGTTAACAAATCTTCATCCTCACCAGGGATACTGTATTGAACGCCGGCCAGGTCTAAAAATTTGCTAAATGCAGATTTAACCCGATCTACTTCTGTTACCGGCACTCGTATACAGACATCAGCAAACTCTACTGTAATCGACTCTCTCATGTGTTCCCGCATATTTTATCTCCACAATTTTAATTTCATTTTCAATGGCTTTCCAGACAGCCACATAAGTTGGGTTGCCTTTTTTTAAATGACAGTGATAACAATCCTTTTTCCCTCGTATTTTCCCATAATTTACCCAGCCATCTCGCACTGGACCATATTTTTCGATTTCTGCAACAAGAAAATTGAGCCTTCGCCTGGGGCTTGGAGGCAACTTTTCTATCTGTTTCTGAATCTTCCTGCTTATTTTTACTATCCAACTCATTAGGTATAATTATACCTTTTTTGGGGCCCAGGTCAAGAAAAAAAGTCCTTTCCAGGAAAGCAAAAGATGCAATTGCCGATGGGAAAAACCTTGTTTTTATCAGTGCCGCAGTCATTTGGGAAATAAGGATCAAACAGAAGTTAGGAAAACTGGAACTTCCCCATAATTTTCAGCAATTTCCGGTTAGGAAATTGCATAAAAAACATGTAAAATCAGCGCATTAAGTCATTTTTTACTTGACATCTTATTTATAATGTGCGGTGAATTTTGGTATTATTAATAATATCAAGGAGTTAAGAATATGCCGCACTCATTAGATCCTTTCAGAAAAAAACATGCGCTATCGTTTGAACAATTATTTAAACCCGGTAAAGACGCCATGATTGGAA
>Ga0208648_1000656_pt1 | contig 32775 bp, 28 predicted proteins | sample AntAceMetag02UKL_FD_184772 | JGI IMG/M metagenome (GOLD analysis project Ga0208648, IMG submission 184772) | Saline lake microbial communities from Ace Lake, Antarctica - Antarctic Ace Lake Metagenome 02UKL (SPAdes) (version 2) | ecosystem: Environmental > Aquatic > Non-marine Saline and...
TGTAGGCTTTCCTGGTTGAATGTAATGAAAATTGATTCCTTTTACTTCAGCCCAGTTCTGCAATATTTTCGCAATAAATTCCGGGCCATTATCCATTCTTATCTTTCTTGGTATTCCTCTTTTTTTATTTTAAATGTTTAAAAATTATTGATTTTGTTAAAGTTCTATTATCAACTTGGAGAATACAATAATAAAGGCCATTTGCTGAATGAGTTGCCGAAAACACTTTGCCATCCCACTGAAAACTATAGCTTCCGTTATTCAAAATTCCGGAATGTAATAACTTTATGGTTTTTCCTTGCGAATCAATAATCTTAAGGTTTATGTGTGATGACTTTCTTATCTCAAATTTAATGTTTGTTAGAAAAGTGAATGGATTAGGAAAGACATCTATATTAATTAAGTCATCATTTTTGTAGAGACCCTCTTGTATTTCCGTATATGTTATCGGAAGAAAATCTACTGAATTATAATTCTGCAAAGGAATTGCGATTACACTGTTAACTTCATCGTATGAAATATCAGCAGGTCCGCCTGCACTATAATAAACTAATTCGGGAGGGTTCGAGAAATCAGGTTCAATTTTATAAATAGCATTGGTTTCCCATGAAGTCACATAGACATTACCAATCTCGTCTATTGTTATACCATCAGAATTATCCAGTTCTGTTTCTAATAATGTAATAACAGTTGAGTCTGTCAAACTAATAGCTTGAATTGGAAAGTTTGGCCTATAAGAACATACGAGCAATCTATTATTGTCCTCATCGAAAATAATACCGTTTGGATTATATATCCCATTCCCTTGAACAAACACTGAATAAGTTTGAGTCTGAGGATATACTTTAATGATTTTAGTTCCGTAAACATCTGTAACATACAGATACCCATCGTTATCGGAGGTTACATCATTTAAATTATTAACACCATAAACCCAAAGATTCATAACCTGTTCCCCATCAGATAATCGAAAACCTCTTACTGTAGAATCACAACCGCAATACACAATTGAATCAACTATCGCCAAACCCTGCGTAGCATTCATATTATTAACAAAAGGACTTTGAATACCTTCCTTGTCAATTTGCACTATACTTCCGGTATAATAATTCGAAACTAAATAGCGGTTGTAAAGAGAATCGTAGACAATACTTTCCGGCCAATGTAATAGTTGTGAATAGGCTGGTATAGAAAAAATAAAAAATCGAAGAAATATTAGAATAAATACGAACGTCTTTGATGAATACATATTTTTTAATTTCATAGTTTAAATAAGTTTTAAGTTTATTGCTTCACATTTATTAATTCCCACAATGAATTCTTTTAGAATGAAATTCTTAATAATTCAAAAAAATCAGGACTTATATCTACTATCTCATCAAGTAAACTGTCAGAATAATTTCACCTAAGTGTTCCTTTATAATCGTAATCACATTTCAGTTTTTTGCTGAAAATCTACAATATTATTCTCGACATATTTACTTTCATTATATTTCAAAATTATTTAATATTTGTTGCATTAATATCTGCAATTACTTTAGGTCCTTGTAAGTAGAAATTTTCTGTTTCTTTAGGTATTTCAAGAATGACATATCTCCTGAATTTGTCATTCTTGCCAACTCCAATAATTATTGAAACTTCAGGATCATTATACCAGTATTCACTTACAGTTCCATTACTTCTATCTGTTACTTTAGTACCAAAAGCAACTGCCGGAATTACCAATATTTCGCCTCTATAGACACACATGCAGTTAAACATTTTAGGATAAAGGGCGAATTCGCCTTCATCGTTTGATGTTATTTCTAATTTAATTTCAAGTAATTTATTACTGCGTTTGGAAGTTTTAACAGTTTCTCCATTCTCACTCATAAAGCTTTCAATGCTTTTTACTTCGAGAATCTTTATATCAAATTTTCCAAAATCCAGCATCTTTTGACTGAATACATTTGTTATTGAAATAAGCGTTACGATAGCTACTATTAATGTAATTTTAGTTTTCATTCTATTTTGATTTTTTAGTTTATAATTTTACCGTTTTTTAAAACAAATTTTACTTTTTCTATATTGTGAATATCAATAAGTGGATTATCTCTCAGAACAACAAGATTTGCAATTTTCCCAACTTTAATTGATCCCTGAGTATTATCTATACCTAAAATTTCCGCATTTATAATTGTTGCGGCCATTATTGCATCTAGTGGACTAAGTCCCACTTTAGTCACTAATGCCTCAATTTCATCATGAAGTGGGAGTTTTGAATTTTCATTTTTGGGCAAAAAAATATCGGTACCTGCACTGATTTTTACACCATTAACATAAGCAGCTTTGACTATATTGTAAAATGTATCGTTCAATTCCTGCACCTTCTTCTTATCCATTACCGAACTGAACATTTCTCGGGAAACAACAATGGTTGGATCTAAAATGATGTTTTTTGTTCTCATTGCTGCAAATAATTTTTCATTTCTATCTGGATCTAAATAAGAAGCACTTAATACCTTTGAACCATCTTTATAATCCCAATCAGGAGGAGTTAGAAGAAAATATATATGTGAAACGACTTCAACTCCAGAATTAACTACATCTTCTGGAGTTGCTGGATATACCATCCAATGTGCCCAAACTTTTAAGCCTTGCTTTTTGGCTTCATCCGCTAACTTTTTGACTAATTCATAAGGTAGATAAGCATAAATTTTTATCCCGATTGCTCCGCAATTTTTAGCATCTTGAATTATTCGTGGAATGTCGCTGTTTTCATTAACCAATCTCATCCATGGTGCCTCGCCTAATTTATAATTAGGGGGAGTTGATATTTTTATCCGTGAATCTTTCTCGATCAATTCGCGACCTCCCATTAATGCTGAGAAATAAATATCAGGTCCTATCAACTCACCGGATTCAACCGCCTCCTGTAACAGTTTTAAATATTCACCATCACCAGCCATATCGCGAAGAGCAGTAACTCCATGCTTTAAAGCTATTGTCAAACTCGTTTCAGGTATGGAAGAAATATGTGTATGTCCTTCAATTAATCCTGGTATAACATAACTTCCTTCCAGATCAATGACATGGGCATTGGCGTATTGAATTTCGGGGGAATGTTTATCAATATTTTGAATTAAGGGTCCATTAATGACTATATCAACATTGGCAATTACTTTACCTTTTTCAACATCAATGAAACTTGTATTTTTTAATACTAATAATTTTTCCTGGGCCAGTGCCGAAAAACACATGAAAAGGATAAAAATCAAACAGGTTGATATAATTTTTGATTTCATGCTTTCTATTTTTATTTTTTTGGTTTTAATTCTTCAATAGTTTTAGCTGATACTTAGTTCAAATTACTTCATTATTTTTTTCAACGAAACCATAAAAATTACTATCTGAAATATCCTCCTCATTGATTACTCCAAGTTTAAAATCTTGATAAATGCTCCATAAATAATACTACTTACATAATATTAAGTAACGATGCCTACACATTTTTTATTGGCAATAATGCATCTACCTTAAACTAATCATTATTCTACTTAACTTTCACAAGATTTCTAACAAGTTTGTTATTACCAATTTTTAGGACACAGTAATAAATTCCATTTGAAACAGGCCGACCATAAATATCTGCTCCATCCCATGGAACAGATTTAATTCCTGGCGATTTTAATCCATCAACAAGAGTCCTAACCAATTTGCCATGCAAGTCTATAATTTGGATTGTAATCAGTTGGTGGTCAATAACTTTGTATTCGATGTTGGTTGAATTTGTAAAAGGGTTTGGGTAGTTTTTGAAAATAATTTCGCTCTTTTTACTCTCTTCTACAGAAACGATAAAGGGATCTAAAACACCAATATCTACCCAATACGGATTGTACCCTTCGTCATCTTCCTTTTGGGTATTAAAGAAGAAGTATAAGCCATCACTTGAAACCCATGGTCCAGCATCATCGGTTTCAGAGTTTATTTCACTTCCCAGGTTCTGTGCATCTGTCCAGTTTCCGTTTGAATCTTTAGTACTGATATACATATCGCTGTAGCCATAACCACCACTTCGCAAAGAAGAAAATATTATGTATTCTTCATCTGGATCGATGTAAACTCCGAATTCTATTTCATTGGAATTAACTGCCGTTCCAAGGTTTATGGCTTCTGAATACTGGCCATTAACTAATTCTGATTTGTAGATATCGTCGTTTCCTAAATATGTTAATTCAAAATATAACGTTCCATCTTTTGCAATAGAAACACTATTACCAAAATATGATTGAGATGGCTTAGGAATAATAACTTCAGTTGCATCAGACCAATTATTTGCACTTTTGGTTGTGAAATACACAGAAGGATAAGGGCGTTCTGAAATAAAAAACAATGAATCACCACTAACGGAAAATGAGGGTGAATTGGCACTATAATTTCCGCAAAAATTAGGAATAGCAGGTGCTGTCCATTCCTCGTCAATAACTTCCATCGAATAAATTAATGGGTTTAAGGAAACACCAATATATAACCTGGGCATAAAAAGTTCTTTCCCATCTGGCGAAAAAACAGGCGAGCCGTGCCAAAACCAAATTGAATTACCCAATAATGAATCAGGGGGAAACCTTTCAGGGATCATACCGGGAGGTGTTTGGCCTAAATAGAGCCATGATGAATCTTTCTTAACCGAATAACAAAGGGTATTTCCTGAAGAATTATTGCTTTGAGCTTTGATAAACGGAATACCTGTTACTAAGGAAATCACTAAACTGATAGCAATAATTCGTAAGACGAATTTTAATGTATTTTTCATGATTTTAATATTTTTTTTAATGATTAATTTGTGATTTCATTTTATTGATTAAGTTGATACTTTATATTTTAATTCTTTTGGTTTTAATTCTTTAATAATTATTGACTTATGGAAACCAAATGACACTATTCTACTAGTATCATCCGCTTTGTGTCAGCATGTGAGTCGCAGGTTAATTCATAATAATAAACTCCGGTACTAACATCTTGATTAAAATCATCCTTAGCATTCCATGTTATTTTATAAGTACCTGAAGGCTTAAAAGTATCAACTAAAGTTTTAATATTTCGACCTTGTGAATTATAAATTTTTAATAAAATATGAGCAGGTTTATTCAGGGAGTATTGAATTGTTGTGCTTGATTTGATAGGGTTAGGATAATTATTATGCAACTCAAAATTGTTAGAATCAAAATTGTTTCGTTCTTCAATCCCAACTATCGATTCATTGAAGTAGATTGAATTTCCTCCGGTTCCCTCATTTTGTCCAAATATTATATCAAGGTCAATGTCACCATCTAGATCAATGCATTCAATACTAAGATTGTCAGTACCAAAAATATTATCCATTTGAGTAAAAGATCCAACACCGTTATTTAACCATAATTTGTCTTCATTTCCATTATGAAGCGAAATTAAATCAAGATCACCATCAAGATCAGCATCGAATAATTTACCCCTACTAGCACCTTCTCCGAAATAATCTCCGACTCCGACAAATACTCCTGTATTGTCCTGATTTAGCCATATTTTTATTCCTTCTACAGTATTTTTGACCACAACATCATTATCTCCATCATTATCAATGTCTCCACTATTTAAATAGTCATGTCCTTCATAACTCCCCAATTGTTGACCACTATTTATAAAGTTGCCACTCCCATCATTCATCCAAACTTCATCGGGTTGCAAGCTCATTGATAAAAACAGATCAAGAAATGTGTCTCCATTAACATCTACTAGTTCCATACAGAAAGGATCGCCATTTTGTCCATACAGAGTATCTGTTATTGTAAAAATTCCATTCCCGTCGTTTAACCATAGCCTGTTAGGTAATTGATAATGTGAAATAAAGATATCTATATCATTATCGTTGTCAACATCACCAAATACGAACATACCTGGATAATCTGTTGCTGAGCAAATATTTTGGCCACTATCTGTGAAACCACCAGTGCCATTATTAAAATAAACTTTACTTGGGCTATCGTGGCATAAAAGAAAAATATCTGGATGAGTATCTCCGTTAAGGTCTGCAATACCAACATCATGTACTGCCTCTACATCAAAATTCTGACTACTCTGCGTAAAAGTACCAGTGCCATTATTTAACCAAAGTTTGCTTGGACCAATATAGTTTGCTATTAAAATATCTATATCATTATCCATATCAATATCTCCTACTGCAAGGCCAAATGTTAATGTATTACCCAGGGTTTGATTGCTTTTAGTAAATATTATATTACTATCATTTATTGGAGGAGGATCAGCAGCATTCGCTTCCTTGCTACAATTAGTAAAGAAGAATAATATAACCAATGCAATAATGTAGATTGAGGTTTTTTGTATTGTTTCCATTTGTTTAAATTTAGGTTAATGTTTTATTTTTAGTTTATCAGGCCTTAATTCTTCAATAATTATTTATACAAAGAAGCCAAATGATACTATTCGATGAGCATCATCTTCATTGTTCCAAAATATCCATCACAAGTTATTTCATAATAATATGTTCCGGAGCTAAGATCTTGATCAAAGTCATCCTTCACGTTCCATGCAATTTTATAAGTTCCTGCCGGCATATAATCATCAACTAGAGTTCTAATATTTCGACCTTGTGAATTATAAATTTTTAATATTACTTGTGCAGATTCATTAAGGGAAAATTCGATTGTTGTATTCAGTTTAAATGGGTTAGGATAGTTTCTATGAAGTTGGCAAATCGTGTATTGGTTTTCATTTATCCCACTTATTATTGATTCGTTAAAATAAATTGAATTTCCTCCAGTTCCTTCGAGTTGCCCAAAAACAATATCATAATCTTTATCACCATCCAGATCTTGACATCCGATACTAAGCACTTCCGAGTTCACAAAAATTTGTCCTAGTGATTCAAAAGAACCAGCTCCATCGTTTTCCCACAATTTATTCCCATTCTGGAAATCCGTTGTAATCAAATCATAATCTCCATCAAAATCAGCATCTATAAGTTTAATCCTTAAAGTACTTCCGACAACCATATCTTGAGGTATGAAAGTTCCTGTGTTGTCTTGATTCAGCCAGACTGCTACCCCATTAATACCACCAATTGCAATATCAAAGTCTCCATCACTGTCATAATCTTTACAATCAGAATCTTCTCCACTCATTCCAAAAGAATAACCATTGTTTATAAACTCCCCTGCAGCGTTATTTAACCATATCTGATTTGGCAAATCTCGCATCAGGAGAAAAAGATCGAGAAAAGAATCATCATCAAAATCAGCCAATTCAAATCCCATGGCTTCGCTTCCTCCATAATCAATTTCAACCATTGTAAAAAACCCTGTTCCATCATTCAGCCATAACCTATTCGGAACCTCTAGCCAATTATATATAAAAGCATCAATATCTCCATCATTGTCAACATCACCAAAATCTAAATATTGAGGATAATCACTTGATGAACCAATATTTTGAGTACTTTGTGTGAAGGTTCCATCACCTTCATTAAAAAATATTTTACTTGGGCTATCATGAATTAATAGAAAAATATCCGGGTATGTATCACCATTTAAATTTGCCATACCCACATCATGTACTGATGCATCAAAATTCTGGTTACTTTGAGTAAAAGTACCATTGCCATTATTTAACCAAAGTTTACTTGGGCCAATTAGATTAGCTATAAAAACATCCTGATCATCATCAAAATCAATATCAGCAATCGCCAGACCAGTTGTTCTTGTATTACCCAGGGTTTGATTGCTTTTAGTGAAAACTATATCACTAAAATTTGTTGAAGGAGGGTCATCAGCATTCGCTTCCTTGCTACAATTAGTAAAGAAGAATAATATAACCAATGCAATAATGTAGATTGAGGTTTTTTGTATTGTTTCCATTTGTTTAAATTTAGGTTAATGTTTTATTTGGACAATTTATTTTTTAAAATATTTTGTTGTTACAAAGTCTTTCCAGCCCTCCTCAAATTCTTGGTTTGTTATTTCTAATACATGTAGAATATTTCCATTTGATTTAATCAGATTCACATAACTGTTCTTGTCCCAATACATGATAATATATTCGGAAATCATATAGCCTACATGGTAAATTTTATTATTGCTAGTATTAAAATTTGAGTTTAATTCTGCTACAGTTGGGAAATTGCCAACTACATAGTAGCTAAGTGAATTGGGGTCAACGAATTCTCCAGCTTCATATGTAGCAACTGCCTCCCACAACCACCGGGGATTATTCCCAAACTGATGGTTTACGATTAAAGAAACTGCATGACAAAATTCATGAAGGACTATTTGGCCGGTGTAATTTCCTCGATATAGAATTCTAATATCATGAGCACCCCTAACCCATCCACCGGATCCTGGATACCTAATACCCAGAGCACTTTCCATATTGTCTAAGAAAGCTGTCTCATCATTCCAAATTTTAACTGTTACTTTATCTATGGAATCTACGCCCAAATCATTGAGAACCCTGGAATAATTATTATCAAGTATGGTTTGAATTGGTTCCAGTATGCTTTGTGATAAACCATAATAAAGCACATACGAAAAACGTTCACTTTCAACAGTAACAGTATATGTATTGTTATTTCCAGTTTCTTTACTACAGTTAGTGAATGAAAGAAATATCATCCAAGTAATTGCAATTAAAAAATTTGACTTCTTAATAGTTTTAATTTAATTAATGATGGATCAAATAATCTTCAGTTTTTATGATGCCAATGGCGTAATTTCTTGAATCATTGTTGTTTTTAGATATTCATTTGGCACTCCACTTTTAACATAGCTTCGCCACGTCACTCACAATATGTAACTTTCATTTCAAACTTTAAAATTCAAATAAATTTTTCAGCGGGGATTTGTTTATTCTATAAGAGGTCATATAATTCGATAAAATGCATTCAATTCTCAATTTGCAATTACTCTCAAAGAAAAACTTATCGCCAGTGGAAAAAAAGAAGAAGAAATACTAAAAACTCTTATAGCCACCTACAAGAATGAACCAGAACTAAAAACATTTGTGGAGAATTGGAGAAACTTTCTTGAATTGTGGGATATTACAGTAGTAAGTTTAGAAAATATGAATTACAAAGAACTTTACAATTTTGCTTATAATTTCCTGTTATCAAAGGAAAGAGTTACTGATGAATTGATTATAAGGCATTTAGTCTCTGAATATCAAAAGCCTAACAATATAAATACAATTTATAAACAACTTTTTGCTTCTGCTCAAAACAGACAAATGAGCAATAAGGTAATTGGACAATCTATTGGTGGAATAGAAAAATTGAAAACTGTTTTATTTGATTTTAATCCTAAACAAGTTGCAAATACTTATTCAAAAACAGATAAAGAAAGACTTCTAAAAATAATTATTAAAGAACTGAAACCAAAAGGCGAAATTAGAAAAACAAACAGAAGCCTTCGGCCTCAGTTCTGTCAATCTGTAATTGATTCTGCCCATTTTCTTCAGGAGTTTAAAGAAACAAAAGATTTTTATAAGTGGGCTGACTTCTTTGCGAATGACTTACGAGCAAAACCTGCATTACCATTAATGATAAGTATAGAAATTACAGGCATAGGATTTCCATTGGCTTGTGATTTCTTAAAAGAATTAGGGTATGTTCAATATGGCAAACCTGACGTTCATTTAAAAGAGATATTCAAGGAATTGAATTTAATTGATCCAAAAGAAAAATCGACAATTAAACAAGATTATCAAACATTAAAACTGATTGACCAAATTGCTAAAGAAAACAATATTACACCATTTGAAGTTGATAAGATATTTTGGTTAATTGGAAGTGGGAATTTTTACCTGTCAGAAATAAATATTGGTAGGAACAGGAATGAATTTATTGAAAAAGTAAAAAGCACATACCCACAACAATTAGGCAAGATTATTCGGCGAAGCTTCAATAAGCAATTTCTAACGTCATTATCCATAATACTTTATTAGCTTTATCCCATTCCATCAATAAATGTTTCTACAAATTTAACTATTTTATCTGTTATTCTTTTTGATATAGATTTTCTTTCTTTTAGGCTTGGCCTTTCATTAATTAACAGGTGAATGAAGAACAGATTTTTAACAAAAAGATTTTGATTTAATTATTGGAAATTATTTCAGGTTGCCCAAAAGAGTTTTAAAGCTCTTCAAAGCCTCCGTTTCATCTGGAATTGGACTATATGCTATTTGCGGCATTTCTGTATTGTATTTCACTTTTAGACTGCTCCACAATTTATCTGTATTGGTAATAAGTGGGGATTTGCTAATTGCTTTCTGGGTCCAGCCAATAGGATCATTAAATATTTCTTTATCGTGTTCTATGAGCTTCGTAAAATCATCTTTAAACTTCCTGCTTTCAATATATTCCTCGCACTCAGGATCATCAAGAAGGTAGAAAATATCGTAAAAGTGGCGTATTTTACTTTCAATGCTTTGTATTGGGTAATTATCAAAAGAAAAACGAATAAGTGAAGCCAACTTTTCAAGAAGGGTTTGTCTTTTATCTAATACATTCAAATAAAATGCTTGAAGTTGGTATTTTTCAACGTGGTGTGTTTGATTATGATCTTGAAGGAATTTGCCAATCATGCTTTGAATGGCTAATTTTTCAAAAGGGTATGGATTAGCAAATGAATTGATTTCAATAATTAGTTTGTCGGATATAGCTGTGAGTGATATGTCTTTGAAAACAGAAGGATATATAAATACTGATTTCCTAAATCTTGATCCTTTGCTTGTTACTCCTGGTGTTTTTTCTTCAGTAAGGTCGGTTGAAATTGTTTTTTCAACATTTCTAATTAACATTTTGACTTTGTTACCTGACCATTCTGGGTTATTAATGATGGCAATATCAACATCCTCGGAAAAACGCTTGATGAGGTCGTATGCTTTGGATAATGATGTGCCTCCCTTGAAAACTACAGTATCCATATATTGGCTTTCTGAGAGTTTTCTTAAAACATGGCTTAGCCAATAATCCTTTTCAATAAAATAGTCCCGGATATTCAAATTATCAGAGGTTTCTTTGATTGCACTTTTGAATATTTCAGAATCGTGGTGTAGCATTACTGGATTTTCCATTTCTTTTGATTGGAGATTAAATCAGTTGAGATATTTATATTATAATAAGTTGAAGACTTCAAACTTTTCAAAAGTTTGTTAGAAAGACCATTATAGCCCGACTGTTCGAGTAAGGCACCTGTAATTGCTCGGGTAGAGGATGGATATTTTAATGCCAGCATTGAGAGTGTCTCTACTTCTTTTTCCTGTAGTTCACCAATCAATGCCAGAAGCCTCTTGAAGGATTGATCAATGCTTGTATCAGGAATGTTTTTAATAAATCGAATGCAATCAAGTAACTGCAAGATACTGACATTCTTTTTATTGATGATATTCCACTGCCGAATGAATTTGATAGTATATCTCCCTCTTTGAATCTGCTTTTTATCGAAATTCGAGCCTATTTGAATGATATTGGATAACTGAGTTGTTAATCCCAGCCTATTGAAAATACCAAGTCCGGTAATATATCCGATGGATTCTACGTTTTCAAACAAGAGGTCTTTTACAATTTCGTATTCATCAGGTCTCAGATTTCCGGTAATTCCCTGCTTTGGTTTATAGAAACGTCCTTTTGAAAGGCGTTCAATAATACCATCCTTAACCAAGCGATACAAGGCTATTTTTAAAGCACTTTCTTTGCTTTGGTCAATATCAAAGTCATTGTACCCGAAAATCACACCTTCAGGAAATGCTTTAATCTTATTCTTAACTATATCTGCTACTTTCATCTGTTAATAATTTATTTTCAAAGCTTAGATGGAACTCCCGATGAAATATGATAATTTCTTTATGTGAAATTTAGATAATAATATTTCATACTCGTTTCATCTTGTTATTATTTGATGGCAAAGATACAAAAGTAACGTTTCTACCGGTAAAAACGTTACTTTTTTTTATTCCTGATAGAATATTAAGCAAAAAAAACCTCCATACAACTACAACGGTTTCAATGAAAAGGTTTAATCCTGCTAAGTAAGGCTTACAGAACCAATATAACGTTCTTAGCTGCTTCTTTTCCATCTTTTCAATTAAATAAAGATTGTTTAGCTTTTTTAGGTGGATACTTTTCGGTTATTATATACAGTCGGTTTACGTTTCCGGTCGGTCGGCATGAGTTTTTTTAGTGGTCAGCGTTCTCAGACAGTCGGTATGCGTTCCCGGGAGGTCGGTTTACGTTATTGGGCGGTTGACAAGCGTTCCCAGTCGGACGGCATGCGTTCCTATGAGGTCGGTTTGCATTTTTAAGTGGTCGGTGTTTATATCAATTATTTCCCGATACAAAACTTCATAAAAATTGAATCTAAAATCTCATTTGTTGTTATTTCTCCTGTGATTTCACCGAGATGATGTAGAGCATCCCGAATATCAGTACTTATCAAATCGGTTGGGATTTCATTTTTAAAGCCTTCCTCAATGTTTTTTATTGCCTGAAGCGATTTTGATAAAGCTTCGTAATGCCTAATATTCGAAACAAGAGTTTTGTCGGAAATGTTTTCGAAATTAACTGATTTTACGAGGCTTTCGGAGATGAGGTTTATGTTTTCTTTTCTTTTAGCCGAGATGTAAATAGTTTCAAGTTCAACTAAATCCTTAAAACTATGAGGCATTTCAACAAGCTTATCTATTTTGTTACCGATCAAAATAAATTTTTTATTCTTATTATTTATATGATCTTTAAAATCGTTTAAATTTTCAATTATTTCTTTAGGTGTGTCGCTGCTAATATCGAAGAGGTATAAAATAACGCTCGCTTGATTGATTTTTTCATAAGTACGTTCAACTCCAATAATTTCAATTTCATTTTTTGTATTTCTAAGCCCTGCTGTATCAATAAATCTGAACGAAATCCCTTCAATTACAATTGTGTCTTCTATGGCATCGCGGGTTGTTCCGGGAATATCAGAAACTATTGCTTTTTCTTCGTTTAACAAAGCATTTAATAAAGTCGATTTCCCAACATTTGGTTTCCCGATAATTGCTACCGGAATCCCTGTTTTTAAAACATTTCCAACCGAAAAGGAGTCTGTTAGCTTCTTCAATTCTTTTTCAATTTCTTTAAGTAATTTCATCAATTTCGGCCTTTCGGCGAATTCAAGGTCTTCTTCACTAAAATCCAATTCAAGTTCAATTAATGAAGCAAACTCAACTAATTTTGCTCTTAATTCCTTGATCTTTTTTGAAAATCCGCCTCTCATCTGATCAATTGCTAAACAGTGGGATGCTTCAGAATTTGAAGCTATTAAATCGGCAACGGCTTCAGATTGTGATAAATCAAACTTAGCATTTAAAAAACCTCTTAATGTAAACTCGCCGGGTTTGGCATACCTTGCCCCATTTTTTATCAGCAATTCCTGAATTTTTTGTTGAATATAAATTGATCCATGACAACTTATTTCAACAGAATCTTCTCCGGTATATGAATTTGGTGCTTTGAAAACGCTGATCAGAACTTCGTCGAGTATATTGTTACAATCTCCAATTGTCCCAAAATGAATGCTATGTGATTTAACTTTAGAAATTTTTAAATTGTTTTTTCTCGGAAAAAATATCTTTTCACAAATTTTGAAAGCTTCTGAACCCGAAACTCTAATTATCGCTATTGCACCAACTCCCGGCGAAGTTGCTATTGCACATATTGTGTCAGTATTATTCATTGTTACTCTTTTTTATTTCGTAAACTTAGCTATTTGTTAAGTCTGATTTACAAAATTAGTATTCTTTTTAGAACATAAGTTGCAACAGTTAGGTATTGTTAGTTATGTTAAGCTTTAATTTTATTATATTTTTGATGAAAAATGAAAAAATTTCACACCATTATTTTAAAAGATTATATCTTTGAATTTTTATTTCAAAAAGAGTTAAAAAGATTTTTATGAGTATTCTTGTCAATAAAGATTCAAAAGTAATAGTTCAGGGTTTCACCGGAAATGAAGGTACGTTTCATTCAACACAAATGATTGATTACGGAACGAATATAGTCGGTGGTGTTACACCGGGTAAAGGTGGAACATTTCATCTTGACAGGCCGGTTTTTAATACCGTGCACGAAGCAATTGAAAAAACTAATGCAAACGTTTCCGTTATTTTTGTACCACGCCATTCGGCGGCGGATGCAATAATCGAATGTATATTTGCTGAAATTGAATTAATAATTTGCATTACTGAAGGTATTCCGGTCAAAGATATGATACCGATTAAGGAACTGCTTAAAGAAAAAAAATCCCGATTAATAGGCCCAAACTGTCCGGGAATTATAACTCCCGGCGAGGCTAAGGTAGGAATTATGCCGGGATATATTCATACTCCAGGCTCGATTGGTATTGTTTCACGCTCGGGAACACTTACTTATGAGGCAGTTGATCAGCTTACAAAGATTGGACTTGGGCAAAGTTCAGCCATTGGTATCGGTGGAGATCCATTAATTGGAACGACTACTCTTGATGCAGTCAAGTTGTTTATGGCTGATGATAAAACAGAAGCCATAGTGATAATTGGCGAAATTGGCGGTAGAATGGAAGGCGATGCCGCGAAATGGATTCAGCAACATGGTACAAAACCTGTGGTTAGTTTTATTGCCGGAGCTACAGCTCCTAAGGGCCGTACTATGGGGCATGCGGGAGCTATAATTGGTGGAAAGCGTGATACCGCCCAGGCAAAAAAACAAATTATGCGTGAATCCGGTATTCATGTGGTTGACTCACCCGCCGATATTGCTAAGAAAGTTGCCGAAGTGATAAAAAAATAACCCTCTCTTAAAGATAATTCTAATGAATTACATTTTATTTGATAATTTTAGAAGAAACAATTTATTACCATTAACTTACACAAGGCCAGTTTCCGAAATACGCATAGGAATTTTAACAATTCGTGAAAAATGGGAAAATTACCTTGGTAAAAAAACTTCTACACTCACCGAAGATTATCTTAGAAAAAAATTTCCTGTCGTAAAAGAAGAAAACAACATTCTTATCAATGCTTCGATTTGCCCAAATGAGAAATTGATCAAAGAAATTAAAGCTTTAAAATCGAATGAAGTATTAGTTGCAGCCGACGAAGTTATAATTGCTATGCACCTTGAATCAGAGGAGTTAGAGAAAATCGAAGATGGAGATACAAAAGGATTTAAGGAGTTGGAGTTTAAATCTAATTTTCTAAAAATTAATAATGTTTGGGATATTTTTACTTTAAACGGGCAGGCAATAATTGACGATTATGAATTAATTACTAAAGGACGAGAATCGTGTAAACCGGATAATACTTGCACGCTGATTGGAAACGGAGAACTTTTTATCGAAAAAGGAGCCAAAATTTGGCAATCAACAATTAATACTACAAACGGCCCTGTTTATATTGGTAAAAATGCCGAAATTATGGAGGGTAGTCATATCCGCGGCCCTTTTGCCATGTGCGAACACTCTATTGTGAAAATGGGTGCAAAAATTTACGGGCCTACAACCTTAGGCCCTTGTGTTAAAGTTGGAGGGGAATTAAACAATTGTGTTTTCTTTGGATATTCAAATAAAGCACACGACGGATTCTTAGGACATTCGGTGATCGGTGAATGGTGTAATTTGGGTGCCGGAACAAATAACTCCAACTTAAAGAATAATTATAAAGAAATCAGATTATATAATTACCCTCAACAATCTTTTATTCCGACAGATTTACAATTTTGCGGAATGATTATGGGCGATCATTCAAAATGTGCAATTAACACCATGTTTAATACGGGAACTGTCGTTGGAGTTAATTCAAGTATTTTTGGTTCAGGGTTTCCACGAAATTTTATTCCCTCATTCTCATGGGGGGGGCATGCTGGATTTTCAAAGTTCGACATTAACCAAGCTATTGATATTGCTAAATTGGTTTATGAAAGAAGAAACCTTAAATTTGATGAAATTGAGCAAGATATTTTAAGGTCGGTTTTTGATATTACATATAATAATTCCTAAGCTTCAAAATTTATATAAAGAACTACTTTTAAGATATATAAAAAGCGTAGATTTTCATTTTTTCAATCCATTACGATTTTATTTTATAGTATCATATTTTGGGAAATTCTCAGAAGAATTCTTACATTACGAAAGCTTAGTTTCATAAATTTATCAACAAAAATCATAGAATTTATTTGATTTATTTATCTTTGAGAAATTAATTTAAAAATTATTAATGAATTAAGCAATTGTTATTATTTTCTTGAAGGTTAATATTAAGCTATATAACAAAATAGGAAATGATAAAAATTTGGAATAATTAGCTGATCTGAATGAGAAATACAATATTGATTTTAGTGATTATTATTTTTCAAACGAATTTAATATTCTCTCAAGTTGCTGATTTCAAAAGCGACACGGTATATTTACGCGATTCAACCACTTTAATCAGTACTTCAATTAGCGAAGATGAAATTGTAAGTTTCGATTGGGACTTTAATGCAGATGGTGAATTTGATAATGCATCAGGTGATACTGTTAAATATGTTTTTCCAAAATGGGGTGAAAATACTGCCGGCTTACAAATTCTCACGAAATCAGGTAAATCAAAAGCAATTTATAAACAAGTGTATGTATATTACAGGCCTGAACCTAATTTTGCTGATTTTGAAAGCGACACCGTATGTTATCGAGATTCAACCACTTTAATTAGTACTTCGGTTAGCGAAGATAAAATTATTAGCCTTGATTGGGATCTAAATGGAGACGGAATATTTGATAATGCCTCGGGCGATACTATAAAATATGTTTTTCAAAAGTCGGGAGAAAATACTGCCGGACTGAGAATTATTACGGTAACAGGTATATCCAAAGCTATTTACAAACAAGTTAAAGTGGATTATCTTCCAAGGCCTAATTTTAATTGGGATCATTCCTGCGAATTAGAAGAAACAGATTTTTTTAATGCATCATCAATAAAAGAAGGTAGCATTGCTCAATATAAATGGGATTTTGGAGATATTACAGAAGAAGTTTACGAAGAAAATCCAACTCACATTTTTGAGTACGTAAGCACCTTCAATGTAAAACTTGCTTTAACTTCAAATATCGGTTGCAAAGATTCAATTTTCAAAGGAGTATTAATTCGCGCTATCCCGGTCCTAAATATTGAATTTTCCGGTGATACAACTTTTTATAAAGGCGATAGTCTGATGATGAGGGTTTATGGCAGTTATGATAGTGTTGTTTGGTCAAATGGACTGAAACGTAGTCGTATTTATGTTAAAACAACAGGGATTTATACTGCTACCGCTTATTCAAAAGGATGTTTTAAATCAAGATCAATTCATGTTTTGGTCAAAGAAAGAGCACTACTCAAAGCAATGAACCTTATCACACCAAATGGAGATGGATATAACGATCAATGGGAAATTTTTGAAATTGATCAATATCATCCCTGTCAGGTAACAATTTTTAACAGATATGGAGTCCCTGTTTTTGCGAGCTTTTATTATAAAAATGATTGGGAAGCAAAATTAGATGGAAAACCTTTACCTGAAGGAACATACTATTATTTGATAATAACCGGTACAATGGAAGAATTTACAGGAGCAATTAACGTAATAAGATAGCGGCTTAGTTTATGATAAGATTATCAAAAATATTTATTATAGTTGCTTTATTATTAACAAATTATTGTCTTGCTCAACAATTTCCGTTGAGTAATCAATATGTGATTAATCAGTATTCATTATCTCCTTCTTTTGCAGGCCTTACAAAAAGCCCTGAATTATTTGCCAACTTTCGTAAGGATTGGGAAGGAATTGATGGTGCACCAAAAACAAGTTATGTTTCATTTTTTGTACCCGTAAACGAAAGAGTTTGGCTTGGCGGGAGTATAGTAAATGATCAAACAGACATAATTTCAAATATTTCGGCTAATTTTTCATATACTTATCATCTGAAAGCATGGGAAGAACATAATTTTTCTTTTAGTTTGTATGGAAGTATTTATCATTCAGTTGTTGATCTGACTGGTGTAATTGTTAAAGACCCAAACGATCCGGTGATTTTAGATAAACAAAAACTTGTCGGTACTTCACTTAATGCGGGAACAAGCATTTTATATAATTATAAAAAACTATATACAGGTATCGTTATACCAACTTTAATATCTAAGCACACAATTTCTGATAAAAATGATAACAACCGCTTTTTAGTAAGAGAGCGCTCACTGATTTTTCATATTTCAAGTATTCTTGATCTCGATAATTCTTGGTGTTTTGAACCATATTTTGTATTAAGAAGCACTAAAAACTCCCCTTCGGTTTTTGATATTTCTTTTTTAATAAGAAATGAGAAAAAATATTGGTTTGGAGCTCTATTGAGAAAGGGAGGAATTTTAGGAATTAATATAGGTGCAACCCTTGCCGAAAGCCTGGTATTGAATTATTCATATGAGTTTTCTGCAAAAGGGATGTTAAGCAAATCATCCGGAACTCACGAATTTTCGATAGGTTATTATATCTATTTTCAACCTAAAGAACGTAAAGCCAAGAAGTGGAGACTCAGATATCCTTATATTATTGATTAATCATTTTAATGGTTAAAAAATTGAGTATGCAAATGTTTTCAAGGTGTTTAACTATTCTAAGTATTAGCTGTAAGCCTTCTTCTGTCTGAGCTTAAAATCATCCATTACTTTTTTAAAAATAAAAACACTTTCAAGATTTTTAAAACCTCGAAGATGTTGAAAATAAATGTTATGAGATAAGGATTCTATCTTTTTGAAATTTTTTTTTTTTTTTGATGTATCAATAATTTTCCTATTTTTACAAAAACGTTTTTTAGCATAATTTTAAAAGCTTGATTTATAAGAGGTAATTAGAAAAAGTACTCTATTCAATAAAAATAAGTCGAAATATATTATCAATTAAATAAACATATTATTAACAAAACAAAAAATTATTTTTTATGAAAAAAATTTACAAAAATTCAGTAATGATAATTTGCTTACTATGCTTAAGCATATTATCAACGGAAGTTAATGCACAACACTTTAACTTTGAAGGGGGAAATGCTGCTGATCCTGTTTGGTCGCTTTATATTGCCGAAGCCACCTTAAACAGTATCGACCTTGAAGCCGGTGATGAAATTGCAATTTTCGATGGCGAGACAATGGTTGGTGCTTACACCTTAACTCAGGTTTGTACGCCTGATAATTGGTTTGAAAATTGCCTGATAGCATTTAATACTTTAACTAACGGGTCCGGTTTCACTCCCGGAAACCCTGTTTTGTTTAAATGCTGGGATGCAAGCCTGGAAATTGAAATCTCAGGTTTTGAAATAAGTTTTGATGACCCTTACGGCGATGCCTGGACACAAGACGTATTTCCGTCCGAAGATGGAAAATACAGCATTGTTCATCTGAGTTTTAGCTGGGTACAGGTAGGAAACCTTGCCGGAACAGTTACAAATGCAGCAAGTTCCGAACCCATCGAAGGAGCTTCGGTAACAGTTGAAGGCACTTCTTATAATGCTACAACTACTTCCGATGGAACTTATTTGATTGAAGATATCGAAATAGGAACTTATTCTGTAACGGCAAGTGCTGCCGGTTACCTTCCGGAAACTATTAACGGAGTAGAAATATTTGCCGGTGAAACAACTACACTTGATGTTGCAATGAATGCAATACCCGGAATAATTTCAGGAACGGTAACAAATTCCGAAACTACGGCAGCAATTGAGGGTGCAGCAATAGTAGTTGAAGGCACAGCTTACACAGCAACAACAAACTCAAGCGGTGAATATACCATTGAAAATGTTGAACCCGGCACTTACAGCATTACTGCTTCTGCCGATGATTATTTTCCGTTAACCATAGAAGATCAAACAGTTATCTCCAACCAAACAACAACAGTTGATTTTGCTTTGGAACCAATAATTAAAACACAAACTTATAATTTGGTAACCGGTTATCAATTTGTATCAACCCGTTTGCTACCGGAAAACCCCGATATACAAAACATTTTGACCGAAATATTGGATAACCTTGATTTTGTGCGTAATTCAGCAGGTTATATGTTGCGAAAAATTGGCCCGATGTGGGTAAACAGCATAGGCGATTGGGTAACAACCGAAGGTTATTTGGTAAAAATGAACGCTCCCGATAGTTTTGAAATTACAGGCGAAGAAATCCTTGAATACACTCCAATTAACCTAAGCACAGGTTATCAAATAATAAGCTACTTACCTTCCGGGCCGCGTAATTGCGAGGAAGTATTTGCCAACATATTGGATAATCTTGACTTTGTACGCAACACAGCCGGACTGATGTTTCGTAAAATAGGGCCTGTTTGGGTTAACAGTATAGGAGATATGCAGCCCGGTGAAGGCTATTTGGTTAAAATGAATGCCGATGATGTATTAACTTATATGCCTCCATTTACAAATTGCGGCGATCCCTTAATTGATCCCCGTGACAGGCAATTTTACAATACAGTATTAATAGGCGACCAATGCTGGATGGCTGAAAACCTAAACATTGGTGAAATGATAAATGGCTCTGAAGAAATGACAGACAATAGCATAATTGAAAAATACTGCTACGATAACGATCCTGTAAATTGCGAAACTTACGGCGGTTTATACCAATGGAATGAAATGATGGAATATACAACAACACCCGGAGTGCAGGGTATCTGCCCAAGCGGTTGGCATATTCCTACCGATGACGAATGGAAAATACTGGAAGGCACTGTTGACAGCCAATATCCTGTAGGCGATCCTATTTGGAATAATTCAGGATGGAGAGGTTATGATGCCGGAAAAAATCTTAAATCAACAACAGGCTGGTATCAAAATACAGGTACTGATGCTTTTGGGTTTACTGCCCTTCCGGCCGGCTACCGGAGCTCGAATGGTAATTTCTACCATTTGGGCGACTACGGCTACTTCTGGTCTTCCTCTGAGTTCAATACCAGTAACGCATGGTACCGGCTCTTGAGCTATAGTAACGATGAAGTGGGCCGTGACTACAGCGTTAAGAGTTACGGTTTTAGTAGTCGTTGCTTGCAGGATTAAAATTCGATATTTGATATTTAACGCTCTGTCTCGCCTTTGGCGAGACTAAAATTTTTGCAAAACAATAAATCATAATGAATAAAATTCAATATATCGTGAATTAAAAGGATTCCATTTTTCCAAAAGATGGAATCCTTAATTAATAGAATATAATCAAAATGGCAAGTTACGACCAATTACCTGTTTATAAAGTTTGTTATGATTTGCTTATAGCAACGTTTTATCTGGTGAATCATTTTAAAAGGGAATATAAATATACATTGGGTGAGAGGTTAAAATCAGAGGTGATTAATACTTTGGTCAACATATACTGGGCAAACACGCACACCGAGAAACAGCCGGCAATGGAAAAGGCAAGGAATCACCTTGAACTTGTACGCCTTTATTACAGGATTGTCAAAGACCTGAAACAAATAAACCTGGATAAATTCGTAGAAATGAACAGTAAAATAGAAAGTATATCAAAACAATTATATGCATGGCAAAAATCAATATAAGAAACTGCAACGGCCGGAATTACCTGATGTTACGGCTCAGGTAAGTGTGCATTTTTAATCCAATGGCTTTCCTCTGCAAAAAAAAGCAGGGGGTAAAAATGTAGAGATGTTGCATGCAACGTCTCTACATAATTCAGCACCCCTGCAAATGGGCGGTTGAAGTGTAAAACAGTCATTAAAGCGTTATGCCCTTCCGGCCGGCAACCGGAACACAAATGGTAATTTCAACAATTTGGGCAACAACGGCAACTTCTGGTCTTCCTCTGAGAACAATACAAATAACGCATGGAACCGGAACTTGAACTATAATAACGATGAAGTGAACCGTAACAACAACAATAAGAATAACGGTTTTAGTAGTCGTTGCTTGCAGCATTAAAAGCAGTTTGTTAACTTCCCTGCCGGAATTTATTTCGGCAGGTTTTTTTTATGGGACAATTAGATTTATTTGAGGAACATTTGAGGCAACAATTATTAAAAGATTTGTTTGCGGCATATTTTGATGCACGGCGAAACAAACGCAATACAATAAACGCTCTTGCTTTTGAAATAAATTTTGAAAGTAATTTATTTAATCTTTATGAAGAAATTATCACCGGTAAATATAAAATCAAGCCAAGTATATGTTTTATAAATTTTAGTCCCGTGCAGCGTGAAATTTTTGCTGCCGATTTTCGTGACAGGGTAGTTCATCATCTTCTCTATAACTATATTTCACCCATTTTTGAAAAAACTTTCATTAACGACAGCTATTCATGCCGAAAAGGAAAAGGAACACATTACGGAATTAAGCGACTTAATAAGTTTATTCGCTCTTGTTCCGAAAACTATCTTAAAGATTGTTATATTCTGAAACTGGATATCAGTGGTTATTTTATGGCAATGAACAGAACTTTGCTTTATGAAAAGGTTAGGAATGTATTGCATAGTTATGATCGTACAATTGACTTTAACTTATCAACAGTTTTGAATTTAATAAAAAAAGTGATTTATAACGACCCTACGAAAAACTGTTCAATAAAAGGGAAAAAATCAGATTGGACCGGTTTACCGAAAACCAAAAGTTTGTTTTATGCAAATGAAAATTGCGGTTTACCTATCGGCAATTTAACATCCCAATTGTTTGGCAACGTTTATATGAATGAATTTGACCATTTTGTAAAAAAAGAACTTGGTATAAAATACTACGGTCGTTATGTAGATGATTTTGTTATTGTTCATCAAAACAAAGATTACCTCAAATCCCTCATTCCCAAAATTCGTAATTACTTACAAAAAGAATTACACCTCCAACTTCATCCAAACAAAATCTATTTGCAGCATTTCAGCAAAGGTGTACAATTTCTCGGTGTTATCATTAAGCCTTATCGCATATACGTTTCCAAACGGACAAAAGGAAATTTTTATGCGATGATACATAAATGGAACGCAATTATAAACAGCAAGAATTGCTTAACTGAAAAAGAAAAAACGATGTTTTTTTGTTCGGTAAACTCATATCTCGGAATAATGAAACATTATAAAACAGGCAATTTGAGAAGAAAAATAATATTTGAGAAAGTTGATGAAAAGTTTTGGGATTATTTTGAGCTTAGTGATTAGCCCAGCCCTTCAGGGCTTTGGATTTAAAAAAATCAGATAAAAATACAGTAGAAAGGATTCCATCTTTTCAAAAGATGGAATCCTTAAACCAACTGAATAATTTTGTGAATGCAAGGGACTAAGCCCCGAATAATCTGCACGGAAAAAACATTATAAAATAGTTTTACCGGGAATATTATCATTTTCAAAATGCTTATCAACCCAGCCCGAAATAACATTTTCTCGATTATCAAACTGTTTTACAAAAGGTTTTATATCAAGCAATGGTGTTTTGTCGAGCATATCAACTTCCGTGAAGTAAACTTTGTTTTCTGTTATACTTTTGATTTTTACAATTGATATCCCTATATGATTTGGCCTGTGTGGGCTTCTGATAGCAAAGATTCCATGTTTCTCATCTTCAAGAAATGGCTGTGAAATCAAACTTTCCTTTTCCGATCTATCGAAATAATAAAGCAGAATTGCATGACTGAAAGCATCGAGGTCTTTTAATCCATCAGAATATTCCTTATTTAACTCTAAAAAACCTTCAGTATTATTTTTGAAAACGCCTTGTATCGGAATGTCTTTTGGGAGTTTATACGGAGTATAAATGATTCCAATCGGTTTGATTATAATATCTTGCATTTTAATTTATTTTTTATAATTAAGTATTTTATTGTTAATGAATAATTAATTTCTATCCTCTTTCAATAAATTTACAATAAGTGAGTGCCGTGATTCTATAAATCATATGTCCGAATTTTGTATATGGTAAATAAATAATTACCATCCAAACCAAAACCAAATGGACAAAATAAATATAGTAAGCAAATTTCCAACTATCGAATCGGGCAATTTCAACTAAAACTCCGGTGATAACCAATAAATAGATTGAAATTAAGAAAATCCAATCAAAATAAGTTGAATTTCCGGCAAGTTCTTTATTGGTTAATCTTTTTAAAATCATTATTGAAAGTCCTGTTAAAAGTGAAATAGCTGCAAGGTTTCCGGCAATTTTTATAGGATTAAAAAAAGACAACGGATATTCGAAAAACAATACTGAAATGATGGCGAAAAAAGTTACGAATAATAAAGTTATAAAGCCATAGAAAACCATTAAATGAGCAGAATATCTATAATTGTTGTTATCACATTTCTTAAATTTTTTATGTGATAATATTTCCATGAATGCACTTACAAAACTTTTGAAAATTTTGTTTTTTGTTTCTTTTGGAGGCATATTTTTTTTCAAATCTTTCCAAAAACTTTTAATGCTGATTGTAATTCCAACAAGAGTCAACAATACTAATATCGAAAATGAAATATTAAGCTGTTTATGCGGGAAAAATTTAGAATAATTAATTTCGCCCGATGGGATCTGAAAGTCAGTTGAAAAATAAATAATTGTAAATATTATTATAACAGGTATAAAAATTACAAAAGGAAGGTTTTGGATTTTACTTAAAAATGAGGTTAAAAATTTAGGTTTTGAATAGTGTAAATAGCTCATAAATCGTAAAGAAGAAAGCACATCGCCGGGTTTTACGCCACGCGGACAATAAGTTGTGCAATCACCACATTGATGGCACAGCCAAATATCAGGGTCGCCCAAAAGTTTGTTTTTCAATCCCCAGCCTGCCCATATCATTTCTTTTCTTGGAAAAGGATTCTCTTCGGGCGAAAGTTTACAAATTACTGAGCAAGCCCCACATTGCATACATTGCTTCAAGGGAGCACCACTATCTTTTGAAAGTTTCTCAATAAAATTTATATCCGGTTCAATTAATCTCACAAATTCAAATTTTTAGTTTCGGGTTTCAAGTTTCGAGTTTCGAGTTTCCTTGTTTCTTGTTTTTTGTTTCTTGTTTACCATTACTCCGTCTCTACATCATTCTGTCTCTCTATCTCTTAGTCTTTCAGTTTTCAAGTACCCAGTATCCATCCACAAGTTACATTTCTTTAAAAGGATTCGGCCCGATGTCTTCAATAGTTTCAACATAATCGTTTATTATTTCAGGTATTTTATTGTAATCATTTATTTCAAGAAATTCGGTTTTTATGCGTTCAGGTTCGAGCATCATTTTTTCGAGGGTTTCCTTGAAATTTTCTCCGCGTTTTTCATTTAGCTCGCTTCCGTGAATAAAATGACATTGGTAATCATCGCCGGGTTTACAACCAATCATTAAAATGCCGTCGAAACCTTGCGAAAGTGCATCTGAAATCCAGATATTATTTACCGATCCAATGCATCTTACCGGAATTATTCTTACGAACGAACTATAGTTTAAACGTTTGAATCCGGCCATATCGAAAGCGGGATAGGCATCGTTTTCGCAAACAAAAACAAGTATTCTGGGTTTTTCTTCAAACTCATCTGGAATATTCACAGCTTTAATCATTGAGGAAACGCTATTGATAGAGAAATCGCTGAAATTGATTATTCGTTCAGGGCAGGCACCGAGACAAATGCCGCAACGACGGCAGCGAGATGGATTTGGAAGCGGGGTTCCTTTTTCTGTTTCATCATAAGCCCCGAAAGGACATTCTTCCGTACAGCGTTTGCAGTCGGTACATCTTTCAAGATAAAGTTCGGGATAGGAGCGATCGCCTGAACGAGGATGGACAGACTCCCCGCGTTTGGTTGCTTCAACACATTGTATTGCCTTCATTGTTGCTCCGCAGGCATCCTCAATGCTTGCCGTAATATCCATCGGCGAACGTAAAGCTCCGGCAGCATAAATTCCTGTTCGGCGGGTTTCATAGGGAAAACAAATAAAATGAGAATCGGGGAAATCATATTTTAACGAGGGCAAACCTTTTCCCATTCTGTAATTTAAGTTTAATTCATCGGAATTAGCCGGTATCATACCTAATGCAAGTACAACAAGATCAACTTCCAATTGTATTTCTTCGTTGAGTAGAGAATTATCAATTGTGATTAATAGTTTTTCTCCATTTTCAGAAATAGATTTCACATCGCCCTTAGTGAAAAAAACTCTGTTATCGTTTTGAATTTCTTTGTAAAAGTTTTCGTAATGCCCTTGGGTTCTGATGTCTTTATAAACAATAAAAGCATTCGAATCAATATTTGCCTCACGAAGATATTTAATTTGTTTCAGGGCTGTTCCACAACAATAGTTTGAGCAGTAGGGCAAATGTTTCTGATCGCGTGAGCCGGCACACTGAATAAATAAAGCACTTTTGACTTCCTTGCCATCTGAAGGTTTTAGTATTTTACCTTTTTTAGCCAGGCTTTCCATTTCAAGGTTTGTAATTACATTCCTGAACTTTTCGTATCCAAATTCAGTAAGTTTGGCCGCATCATAAGGTTTCCATCCGGTCGCCATCACAATAGATCCTACTTTTACAGATTTTTCATTTCCATTTACGTTTAATTCTATTGAAAATTCACCTGGTTGCCCACTAATTTCTTTAATTTCAGTTGATTTAAAAACTTTAATTTTTGAATGATTTTCGACTTCCTTTATCTTTTCAAAAACAAGGGGTTCTTCAATGTTTTTATACGGATAACGAAAAGGAATTTGTTTATGCAGCTTTGCCGAGAATCCTCCAAGTTCGTTCTCTTTTTCAATAAGAAAAACATTATAGCCTGTTTTTGCTGCTTCAATAGCCGCAGTAATTCCAGTTATCCCGCCACCAACTACCAAAATATCAGCACAAAATTCTTTAATAAGATAAGGAGAAGGTTTCATTATTGAATTAACTTTTGCAACTCCCATTCTAAGAATATCTTCGGCAAGCATTTGGGTGTCTTCGTCATTAGCCTCATGCGACCAGGCAAGTTGTTCTCTGAAATTTAGGCGTTCGACAATGATTTTTTCATCAAATGAAAATGTTTTAGTGTTTTGTCGAGGCGAACAAGCTGCAATTATAATTGCTTCTGAAGTAGTATCTTCAATATCTTTTTTTATTGTTTCTACCCCGTTTCTTGAGCAAAGGTTTGGGTGATGTTGAAAACAAGTGATCTGAAATTCTTTTTCCGAAATTTCTTTTAATAAATCAATATCAATGGATTTTCCAATTTCGCAGCCGGAACAAATATAGATTAATGTTTTTTTAATCATTGTACAAAGATATATGTTTCTATACATTTTTAAAGTTCAACTTTAAAAATGTATAAAAATTTAACTAAATATTAGTTTTTGGCAATATTTTTTTTAATAAAATAATCACTTTATTACCTTTATTTAAAAACTTATTTTAAAAATATTATTTTTTCCCCTTGAAAGTAATTTAATTTATCTCGACCTTTGCAGCAATTTATAATGATTTTAAATAAAATTTAATAGTAAAAAAAATACAATTATGAAAATGCAAAAGGGAGCATACACATTGTTAATAACTCCTTTCAACGAAGATCAAACTCTTGATGAAGAAGGTTTAAAACAAAATGTAATAAAACAAGTAGAATCAGGTATCCATGGGATTGCGCCATTAGGTGTTACAGGTGAAAACACATTGATGACCGATTTTGAGGTGAAGCGGGTTTTGGAAATAGTTGTTGAAAATGCAAAGGGTAAGGCTAAAATTGTGCCCGATACTTGTGCGATGAGTTTATGGAAAGCGAGAGAAAGAGTAAGACTATTTGCCGATTGCGGGGCAGATTATATTTCGGTTTTTTCACCGTTTTTTGTTCTTCCTAAGCCTGACGGTTTAATTGAATTTTACGAAAAACTTGCCGATTATTCCCAACTTCCTTTAATTTTGCATAATGCAAAAGGAAGAACCGGCGTTGAATTGACTCCCGAAATTACTGCAAAGCTTGCTAAACATCCTAATATAATTGGAATTAAAGACGGAAACAAGCAATTAGACCATTTGGCTAAGGTTGTTTATTTAACAAAAGATGACGATTTTGAAGTTTTCACAGGAAAAGACACAACTGCTTTTCCGTTTGTTGCTTCAGGTGGAAGCGGAACGTTCACGGTTGCAGGAAACATTGTTCCCGAAATAATGAAAAAGATGGTGGATTTTTCTCTCGAGGGAGAAATTACTAAAGCAAGAGAAATTCACGATAATTACTATCGTCTTTTTGAGGCCTTACGCTTTGAAACAAATCCGATGGCAGCAAAAATGGCTTTGAATCTTTCAGGACAAGCTGCAGGCGGAGTGAGGCTTCCGTTAACTCCTCTAAGCGAACAAAAAACAAAAATCCTTAAATTAATTATGGAAGGAGTTGGGTTGATTTAAATTTGTTTAAAAGCCTGATGAAAAATTACCTTTGTATTGCTAAAAAAATAATACCCGAAAGCTTAATGAAAAATAATTGACAAAAAATGGGGAATTGATTAACTTTGTACAAAATTAAATTATATGATACAATTTAATAAATACATAGAGCTTAATACTGAAAAAAGATTTGGGAGGCCAATTATTAAAGGTACTCGAATTTCTGTTTATGATGTGTTATCGTGGTTATCTAATGGAATGACTCGAAAAGAAATCATTACAGATTACCCTGAAATAAATGAAAATCAAATAAATGCATGCTTGTCGTTTGCTGCAAATAAGGAACAAAGACATTTATATGCCTCATGAAACTTCTTTTTGACCAAAACATTTCTTATAGATTAATTAAACGAATAAATGAAAATTATCCAAATGCAAAACAAGTTAAAGAATTAGGATTAGAGAATGCAACTGACAATTATATATTTGATTTTGCAAAAAAGAATGAGTTTTCAATAGTAACTTTTGATTCTGATTTCTGTGATTTAAGCATTTTGAGAGGATTCCCACCAAAAATAATTTGGATCAGAACAGGAAATACAACAACAAAGAATTTAGAGATTATTCTAAAAAAGAAGTATGAATTGATTAGTTCATTTATGCAGGAAGATTTTGGTTGCCTTGAAATAATTGGTTTATAAGGAATAAAAATTAGATAAAGGTATTCTTAATATGGTTTTTGGAATGAAATGGAAAAAAAATTATTTCAATTATAAGGTGGCTTGAAAGCAATATTAGATGGTCATATATTTTATTAAATATCTAAAAGTCAAATTTCTTACAATTTAAACAGCCTTAAAAAACAAACAATGAATAAAATAAAACTTAGAGCTCCGGCAAGCAGCGCCAACGTGGGGCCAGGATATGATATTTTTGCAATGGCATTGCAAATGCCTTACGACGAAATAGAAATTGAGTTGAATAATTCAAATAAAATCACAATTGAAATTGTTAACGATACGCAAAATATACCAACCGATATTAATGATAATACAGCCGGATTGGCAGCCTTGACATTAGTTAACAAATTTAATATCAAACAAGGAATACACATTCGCATTATAAAAAACATGAAATCCGGAGGTGGCATGGGAACTACCGGAGCATCGGCTGCCGGGTGTATTTTCGGCTTAAATGAATTATTGGATTTGAAACTTTCAACTAATGAAATGATCGACCTGGCACGAATGGGTGAAGTTGCTTCGGGTGGATCGCCTCATGCAGATAATGTTGCAGCAGCATTGCTCGGAGGTTTTGTTTTAGTGAAATCATATAACCCTATTGATGTTCTGAAACTTGACCTACCTGATTTTCCTATTGCCCTGGCTGCAATTCGTAAAAGCCAGCGAACTACACGCGGGTTTATTACATATGAAATTGGCCAGGAAAAATTGAAAGAACAAATGGCAAGATGTTCGAGAGTGATTCATGCAATTCATACCAAAGATATCGAAGAATTCGGTAAAGCCGTTAGCGTTGATTATATAGCCGAGCCGGTGAGGTCAGCAGCAATACCCGAATATAATTTTGTTAAAGAAAATGTATTAAAAGCCGGGGCTTACGGTTGCAATGTTAGCGGCGGCGGCTCTTCGGTTTTTGCACTTTGCAATGATAATAATATTGATGAAATTGCTCAAATAATGGACAAAGCTTTTGCTGATAACCCTCATTTTGTTAAGGTTTATAAAACCAAAACAAGTAATAAAGGTGTCGAAATAATTTGTTAATTATTTTTTATAGTTTGTATTATGTTTACCACCAATGATGTATCAGATTATTATGATCAAACCATAAATCATTATAAAAATTGGTGGAAATTAACTGAAGTTTTGGCAATTCATTCGGGATTATGGTTTGATGACACTAAGTCATTTAGTGAAGCCTTAAAAAATGTAAATAAAAAAATGGCTGAGGTTGCAGGCATAAAAGGCAATCAATATGTTTTAGATGCCGGTTGTGGAGTAGGAGGGGCAGCCTTTTATTTGGCAAATAATTTTGGATGTAAAGTAACCGGAATTACTTTGAGTAAAAAGCAACTAATAATTGCAAATAATGAATTACAAAAATCAAAGTTGAAAGACTTAGTCAAATTTGAAATTCAGGATTATACTAAAACAAATTTTGAAGACAATTCATTTGATGTTGTTTGGGCCTGTGAAAGTGTTTGTCATGCAAATCCAAAAAAGGCATTTATTAAAGAAGCTTTCAGAGTTTTGAAGCCCGGAGGAAAATTAATTTTGTGTGATTATTTTTTGACAAAAGATGGAGAAATAGACGAAAAATCACTTATAAAAAATTGGGGAAACAAATGGGCTGTTAACGATTTCATGGCTCTAAGTACTTTTTCGTCGGCTTTAGTTGAAAATGGATTTGAAGTTATAGAAAATCTAAATATTACAAAAAATATTTACCGATCGGCCAAAAGATTATTTTATGCTTATGTTTTTGGTATGATTCCTAATATCTTATACAATTTGACTCATAATGCTTCAAGGTTTTCAAAAACTCATTATCAGTCGGGATATTATCAATATCAAGCACTAAAGAATGGCCTTTGGGAGTATCGAATATTTCTGGCAAAAAAACACATTTAACCAAGATCAGGCCTCTGTGTTTTAGATGCTTCAATACTAAATCGCAAGTAATCATTAATTTGATGGGATTTTACATTATAGCAATTTAGCAATTTTTATCATGATGTAAGTGTTTTTGCAAATCATTTAGTGGATACATAATTTTACTGAGTTCTGTAGTTTTTTGGCTGATTAGCCCATTTTCTTATTATTAAAATTTTTTAGTAATTTTGAATAGTCTCAATTTTACTAAATGAATAAAAACAAAACTTAAAAACTATGAGCTCAAATAAAGACGAATGTTGCCCTAAATTTGACCCGAAACCCTGGGATGAAAAAACTTTTAAATGGGAAAACAAAAAGTTTATAAAGGATAAGGTATGTACATTGTTTTATATGCCTATGAATTTCGGTAAAGTAATGAAAAGGCTTGATAAAACTGTCAGAAATGCTGATGCTAAAATTCCTGATTGGCTTTGTTTATCCGATCATACTTCAAAATGGAATATGGATGTTTACCTTGCTGTTGATAAGGAAATATCCGATGCCGATAATGTTAACATCAGCGGGGAATTTTTGTCAAAAGTATATGAAGGCCCGTTTAAAAACACAGGTAAATGGGCAAAGGACTTTGAAAAATTTGCACAAAGTAAAAATCAAAACATAAAAAAGATGTATATGTGGTACACTACCTGCCCTAAATGTGCAAAAAAGTACGGAAAAAACTATGTTGTAATTCTTGCTTTGATCTAAACTAAGCCGAACAAGCCGGAGTGCCGAATGTGTTTTCCCTGCAGATTTCGCAGAATAACACAGAAACCAAATCATCGTATATCTGCGTAATCTGCGGGAAATATTTTATCGATAGAATAGTCAGTATTAAATTTAAACACTAAAAACTATCCCAATTTTCTATCTGGAATAAGTTTCTTTATATAATCATTGTACTTTGTGTTTAAAGGAAATTATGGATGTTTCATCCTATTATTTTTATTGTTCATCGAATAAAATTGAATTTTCCCTGTTTCAGTATTTTCTTTGCCGATAATTAATTATAATTAATTATTATGAAATCAAAAAAGAGAATTGCGTTTGTAATTGGATTAATACTTATGATTGGTGGTTGCATTCCTTCCTTGCATCCTTTATATACTTTGGATGATTGTGTGTTTGATTCCAATTTGCTTGGTGAATGGGAAGAAGAAGATAGTGATAATACATGGACTTTTACCAAGCTTAAGGATGATTCCTATAATCTTGCTTATGTTGAAGATGGTATATTATCAAACTTTTATATTCATTTAGTAAAACTTGGCGACGATATGTTTATTGATTTTTTTCCAAATGGTGATGACGTCGAGTGTGAAGTAAATGATTTCTTTCTAACGCATGAAATTTATGTTCATAGTTTTGGTAAGGTCACCATAAATGAAAAAGAAGTTGAAATTTCATTATTTGATTATGGTTGGATAGAAAAATTATTTGAACAACACAAAATAAGAATACCTCATGAAGTTTTAAAGTACCCTAATGATAATGATGAGAAAATTTTACTAACAGCTTCCACCGAAGAATTACAGGCTTTTGTTAAGAAATATTCCGATGATGAAAATGCCTTTATTGAACCTACAATACTTAAAAGAAATAAGGAATAAACGAATAAAGGGTTTAATTGAAAAAACATGGTTGCTAAAATAGGGGTTTATATATTGTTATAAAGAAGGTTAAAGTATGTTTTTTATTTTTACAGATAAAAATGAATAAAAAAGT
>Ga0208648_1000662_pt1 | contig 32648 bp, 25 predicted proteins | sample AntAceMetag02UKL_FD_184772 | JGI IMG/M metagenome (GOLD analysis project Ga0208648, IMG submission 184772) | Saline lake microbial communities from Ace Lake, Antarctica - Antarctic Ace Lake Metagenome 02UKL (SPAdes) (version 2) | ecosystem: Environmental > Aquatic > Non-marine Saline and...
CGCCAAAGAGTTCATGATCAAATATGGCGTTAAAACTGCTATTTATGAAAGATTTGATAATTCTGCTAAAGCACGGGAATACTGTCAAAAACTTAAGGGAAAATGCGTGATCAAGTATGATGGACTGGCAGCAGGCAAGGGCGTTTTTGTTTGTAATACCCTTAAAGAAGTAGAAGATGCCCTTATCATTATAAATGATACCTATGGTGCTGATGCCAGAATTCTGATCGAGGAATTACTTACTGGTCAGGAATTATCTATACTCGCTTTCACCAATGGCTCAGAATATCAGATATTATTACCTTCTCAGGATCATAAACAATTATTGGATAACGATAAAGGACCCAATACGGGAGGAATGGGTGCCTATTGCCCCGTGGATTTCTGCACAGATGAAATGCTGGAACAGATCAAGAAGGAAATAATTGAACCAACTATCCAGGGCTTAAAGCAAGAAAATTTCAATTACCACGGTGTGCTCTATTTTGGTTTAATGATTACTCCCGATGGGGTCAGTGTGCTCGAGTATAATGTACGCATGGGTGATCCAGAGACAGAGGTTGTATTACCTGCCTTAAAAAGTGATCTGCTTGAACTAGTTCTGGCGTGTTTCAAGGGAGGATTACAAGAATTTAACCTGGAATTTAATCCAGGATATTTTGTGGATGTAGTCCTGGCATCAGGAGGTTATCCTTCTCATTACACCAAAGGTTATCCTATTGATATTCCACTTGAAGTAGATGGTGTTATATTCCATGCTGGCAGTAAATTAGACAATGATATAATTGTAACATCTGGCGGCAGAGTATTGAATGTGGTTGCTGATGGAAAAGATCTTAATTCTGCGATCAAGAACGCTTATGATCTGGTTTCCAAAGTATCATTTAAGGATATGTATTATCGGACTGATATAGGTACCAGGAATTTATAAATGAAAGATAAAATCAAGCTTCTAATTATGATCTCTGGCAGAGGGTCAAATATGGAAGCTATCCTTAGAAATACAATCTCTGGCAAACTGGAATCACTAGTAGAAATTACTCATGTTTTCAGTAATAAGGAGGATGCTCCCGGATTGGAAACTGCAGAAAAACTGGGATTTACCACAAAAGTAATCATTTCAAAATGTAAGAAACGGGATCAATACAATTTTGAACTTAAAGAATGGTTAGAGAAAATTGAACCAGATTATATCATACTTGCTGGTTATATGCTGATAATTTCCTCTGAGATCATCAGTCTTTTTCCTGAGAGGATAATCAATATTCATCCTGCAGATACCAGGCAGCATCAGGGATTACATGGTTATGAATGGGCCTGGAGGAACAAACTTTCAGAGACAATGATCACAATTCATTATGTGGATAAGGGTTTGGATACCGGCAAAATAATAGCTCAGAAAGTGGTTGATCTAAGGAATACTAAAACACTAGATAATATAGAGATAACTGGTTTGAAAGTAGAACATGAATTGTATAGCGATGTGCTTGCAGAGTTGTTCAGCAAATAACTAATTTGATAGGAATTCTTAAATAATGCAAAAAGAAATAGCTATTTTAGATTTTGGTGGTCAATACACTCACCTGATAGCACGCAGAATTCGAAACTTGGGAATATTCAGTGAGATCTATCAGCCTGAAGAATTTGAATTTAAAACTCATATTGCCGGAATTATATTTTCCGGTGGACCTCAATCTGTTAATGCCAAAGATGCTTATAGAATTAAATGGTCTATTGAAAAGAGTTCAGTTCCTGTTTTGGGTATTTGCTATGGACATCAGTTGATCGCCCATAAGATCGGGGGCTTGATAGAAAGTGGTTCAAATAAAGAATATGGCTATGCTGAAATTGATTGCTATGATCAAACTGCAATTTTCAAAGATACAGCATTCAAACAGAAAGTGTGGATGAGTCACGGTGATCACGTAGTTAAACTACCTTCAGGATATGAAATCCTAGCAGCAACTGATCAGGTTCCAATTGCTGCTTATAAATCGGATGATGACAAAATATTTGGAGTACAATTTCATCCGGAAGTATCTCACACGGAATTTGGGTATAAAATTCTGGATAACTTCCTGAATATCTGCACCGATCGCAGGGACTGGAGAGTGGATAATTTCAAGAATGAATTGATCGAATCGGTACGCAAACAAGCTGGTGATAATGATTTACTGATATTATTATCAGGTGGAGTGGATTCACTGGTTGCCATGGAATTGTGCCTTGCTGCAATAGGGAAAAAGAGGGTTTTTGCTATTCATATAGACACTGGTTTTATGAGATATCAGGAATCAGATAATATTGTAAATCACTTACAGGAATTGGGTTATGATAACTTGAAGCTGATTGATGCGGAGGATGTTTACCTTAGGGAATTGAAGGATATATTTGAGCCTGAAGCAAAAAGACTGATAATTGGCAGATTATTTGTGGAAATAGCTAATAATGCAATTGCTGAATTTAATAGAGATAATATTTTACTCGTCCAGGGAACTATCTATCCAGATACAATTGAAAGTGGAGATTCAGCTAAATCAGCAAAGATAAAAACCCATCATAATCGGGTAAAAGAGATAGAAAAGCTGCTGGCTGAAGGGAAAATTATTGAACCTATCAGGGAATTATATAAAGATGAGGTTCGCAAACTCGGAATAGAGTTGGGTATTCCGGAAGAACTGGTAAATCGTCATCCATTTCCGGGTCCCGGGTTGGCGATCAGGATCTTAACATCTGATTCTACCACTGTAATACCCTATGATAATACTGAAACAGCAAAACTGGAAGAAATCATAAAAAATCGCAATTTTAAGGCAGAAATACTTCCAATACGCAGTGTTGGCGTAATGGGAGACTTCCGAACCTATCATCATCCTGTTTTGCTTTCCTACAGATCAAATAACGTCCAAAACTGGCAGGAATTAAGAATCGCTGCTCGAATGACTATTAATAGTTTTAGTTCTGTAAATAGAGCTTTATTCGCGATTATGGAGCAAAAAGAAAGTTATTCTCTCAAGAAACACCGTCTCACTAAAATTGCCTGTGATCAACTAAGGCAGGTAGATCATCTATTGATGCAAAGGGTGAAGCCCATTGAAGAAATCTGGCAAATGCCTGTCGTGCAATTACCTCTATTTGATCATCAGGGCAGACAGGTTTATGTAATGCGTCCCGTGACTTCAATTGATGCCATGACAGCAGATTTCTATGAAATGGATTTTGATTTCTTAAGAGAACTAGTTTTGGAAGTAAAAAAATTACCTTTTGTCGCTGATCTATTTTATGATATCACCTCCAAACCTCCAGCAACTATTGAATGGGAGTAATTCTCTCATTGATCTAACTGATAATATAAGAAAAGGATATAGTTATGAAGAAATTAATAGTATTATTCTGTATATTGGTTATAGGAGTTATACTTTTTGGGAATTCAGAACCTGACTGGGTGAGTTATTACAAAGAAACGGGCAGTATTAAGAATTTTAAGAAGTACTATTTTGGAGTGGGTGTTGCTGAGAAATCAGAAAAAGAAGCTGATAAAATTGCCCTGGAACGATTCGGTATGTCACTGGAAACAAAAGTGGAAAGTGAAGTGAATCGATATATTAAAGAGCGAAACGGCAAGGTAACTGATGAGATTAATAAGAAGATCAAAATCAGCTCTGATATAGGTCTGCGTGGTATAGCTTTTGCGGGGCATTATTACGATGGAAAGAGCTTTTTCAGTATAATCAAATACAAGAAGAATGAATACAATGATATTTTGCGGGAAGAAGTTTTTCGCGATTTGGAAAGGCAAAAGATAGAATTAGATAAGTTGATCGCTAAAAACAGAATGGAAGAAGAGAAAGAGAGAGAAAAAATTCGTAACAAAAAGGAAAGAGTGAAGATCAAAGATTCATTATCTCAAGTCAAAGATGATCTAATGCTGCAAATGAGAAATAAATATCCCGAATTTTTTGATTCCACTCCACCATACAAAGCAGTAAGTTTCAGAAACGGTCAATTGATCCCCTTTGATTATCAATTAAATCTGAAATCCACTCTCTTTCCCATTTCTTTAAATGAAATAGCATTTGCCTGGAAAACCTGGCTGTTTGAGTTCTCAGCTACTTCATCGTTTTATGAAAACAAATATGAACAGCAGGAATTACAATTTAAATATCAAATATTACCATATTCAGGTCGGTATAATAAAATTTCAGCTGCATTTGGGGTTACTGGTTATAAAACAGGGCTGATTGATAGCAGTTTTGCAAATGCTTATCTGCTTGTGACACCATTTTTGTCTGGAAATGTTACTTTACCTGACTTGTATTTTTCCTTCGGATCGATTTATCTTGATCTGGGTAAGACCCAGGTAGCAATTAATAATTATATATTTTATAAGCAGTTAAAAGATAGGATAAGTGTGATATTGGAATTGAATTATTTTTATGATGATCATTTGAGGAACAGATTTGATGATGCTCTGGTCTTTCAACCAGCAATAAAATTTAAAACTACAGATAAGCTTAATACAACATTTTCTTATGAAGAAAATGAGTTGTGGAAAATCAATTTGGAAATAGGATTTTGAATGAGCAAAAAGAAATATTTCGGAGTAGAGACCGAAAAATCTATCGAGAATTTTAACGTATCAGGTAGAAGGTTACCCAAAGTGTTCATTAAAGCAATGTCAGAGGTGAAACAGGCGTGTGCTGAGACAAATGTGAGACTTGGTTATCTTGATAAAAGAAGAGGTGAGGTGATTATCTCAGTGTGTGAGGAGCTTTCCCGGAATAATTATGATGACCAGATAGTAGTTGATGTGTATCAAGGAGGAGCAGGTACATCAACTAATATGAACTTCAATGAAGTTATAGCAGGACTGGCAAATGAGAAGCTGGATGAGGAAGTGGTACATGCAATTCATCATGTGAATCTTCATCAGTCAACAAATGATGTATATCCTACAGCTTTAAGGGTTTCTATCCTTTACCTTTTGAAATCACTTGAACTGGAACTTCAGACAATGCAGGAAGTGCTGCAGGAAAAAGAACTGGAGTTCAGAGATGTAGTAAAACTGGGAAGAACTCAATTGCAGGACGCAGTTCCAATGACACTTGGGATGGAGTTTGGAGCCTGGGGAGAGGCAATTGCCAGAGACAGGTGGCGGGTATTTAAAAGTCGTGAACGGATTAAGCAGATAAATCTGGGTGGAACGGCAATCGGCACGGGCTTAACGGCTCCCAGAGAATATATCTTCAAAGTTACTGAGCAATTACGGAAAATAACAGGTCTAAGTATTGCTCGCGCAGAAAATCTGGTGGATGCTACGCAAAACCTGGATCCAATTGTAGAAATATCAGGTATGTTGAAAACATTAGGAGTAAATCTATTTAAGATCAGTCAGGATATCAGGTTCTTAAGCAGTGGTCCTATGGGAGGACTGGGAGAGATCAAGCTTCCTGAGCTGCAAAAAGGCTCAAGTATAATGCCTGGCAAAGTGAATCCAGTGATGCCTGAGATGATAGGTCAAGTGAGTTTGAAGGTTATGAATAATGACACTTTGATCAGTCAGGTAGCTGCCCTTGGTAACCTGGAGCTAAATCAGTTCTTACCTTTATTGACAATCACAATGCTTGAATCAATGGAGTTATTGATCAACAGTATACCGTTATTCTGCCAGAAATGTCTGAAGGGCATTACAGCTAATGATGAGGTTTGTTTAGATAAGGTAAAAAGCAGTGGAGCCTTGGCAACTGTATTGATCAACCGACTGGGTTATACTCAGGTGGAAGCTTTGATATTAGAAGCAGGAGAGAGAAAAAAGAGTCTGGAAGAAGTGATATTAGAGAAGCAATTATTAAGTGAAAAAGAGCTGAAAGAGTTATTATCACCTGCTCAGATGTATAAGTTAGGATTTTAGGAGAAGAAGTGATAAAAACATTAAATTATGATAATCTTAGCAGGGATGATCTTATCTACCTGCTGCAGCTCGAAGATCAGGAAGATTTGAAGGAATTATATTCAGAAGCATATAAAACTAAACTGAAATATGTAGGGAATCGGGTTTATTTTAGAGGATTGATCGAAATATCTAATATTTGCAGTAAGAATTGTTATTATTGCGGGATCAGATGCGGTAATAGCAAAGTAAACCGATTTATTTTAGATAAGCAAGAGATAATCAGGTCAGCAAAATGGGCCTGGAAACATAAATATGCCTCTCTGGCTCTGCAGTCTGGAGAACGTGATGATCCGGAATTTGTCGATTTTGTAGAAGATATTTTGTTAGGCATTAAAGAATTTTCTGGCGATGATCTGGGGGTCACTCTATCTTGCGGTGAGCAGACAGAAGAAACTTACCAGAGATGGCGGGATGCCGGAGCTCAAAGATATTTATTACGGATTGAGACTTCCAACCGGGAGTTTTATAAAAAACTTCATCCAGAAGATCATCTTTTTGATAAAAGACTGGAATGCTTAAAATTACTTCGAAAAACAGGTTATCAGGTTGGAACAGGAGTGATGATAGGTTTACCTGATCAAAAAGCAGAATATCTGGCTGATGATCTGATTTTCTTCAAAGATTGGGATATAGATATGATCGGAATGGGTCCTTGGATACCTCATAAAGATACACCTCTGGGTGAGGATCATCCGGAATATGATAAAGAATGGCTTATGAGCATGGGGATCAAGATGATAGCTTTAGTAAGATTATTCCTGAAAGATGTAAATATTGCAGCTACAACAGCTTTACATGCCCTTGATCCAAAGGGTAGAGAAAAGGGATTGATGGCTGGTGCAAATGTCATTATGCCAGTGATCACTGAGAATGAGCATCGTGGAGATTATCTTTTATATGATGGGAAGCCCGTATGTGATGAAAGTGCAGAAGATTTCCGGCTGGCTTTGGATAAATCAATAAGTTCTCTGGGTGAATCAGTTGCTTATGGCATTCAGGGAAACTCACGACACTGGCAAAAAAGAGTGGGGAAGATGTAAATGGCAAAAGTAGCTCGTGGTGAACGGCTGATATTAAGCCTGGTGGGTAGAAGAAATGTTGGAAAGAGTTCTTTGATAAATGCCTTAGTAGGTCAGGAAATAGCAATAGTATCTGAGATTGAGGGAACCACTACTGATGCAGTAGCAAAATCATATGAATTATTACCTTTAGGAGCCGTTACTCTATATGATACAGCAGGAATAGATGACATCGGTGAGCTTGGTAAGAAACGGGTAAAGGCAACTGAGAGGATACTATACAGGACAGATATAGCAATTGTAGTTGTTGATGAAAAAGGAATAACCCCAGTAGATCAGGAAATATTACAAAGGATATCTGAGCTTAAAATACCTTTCATAATTGTATTTAATAAAGCAGATATTGCCCAACCAGCTACTGCAGATATTGATTTATGTAATATCAAAAGCTGGAAGTGGTTTGCTGTAAGTGCTGCGGATAGTACTGGAGTGAAGGAATTGAAGGAAATACTTGCCAGGCTGGCCCCACCAGAATTCAGACAGGAGAAGGTGCTGGTGGGTGATTTGATCCAGCCAGGTAATGTGGTTCTTTTGATAGCACCAATTGATACTGCTGCACCTAAAGGCAGACTGATATTGCCACAGGTGCAGATACTGCGTGAGATACTGGATAATGATGCTATCGGGATGATAGTGAAGGAGCGTGAGATAGAGGCTGCTCTGGAGAAACTGGCAAAAAATCCTGACCTGGTGATCACTGATTCTCAGGTGATATTAAAAGTTGATGGGGATATTCCTCAGGAAGTGCGTCTTACTACTTTCTCGATATTATTCGCCAGATACAAGGGTGATCTTGACATATTATTACAGGGAGTGAATAAGATAGATCAACTGCAGGATGGAGATAAAGTACTTATTGCAGAAAACTGCTCCCATAATGTGCAATGTGATGATATCGGCAGAGTGAAGATACCGCGCTGGTTACTTCAATACACTGGTAAAAAGCTGGAATTGGAAGTGACAACCGGTCATGACTATCCGGAAGACCTGGAGGAATTTGATCTGATATTGCACTGTGGCGGCTGTATGATAGGTCAAACAGAGATGCAGAGAAGAATAAAAGAAGCGGAAAGAAGGGGCGTGGCAATTACCAATTATGGTTTGGCAATCTCTAAATTGCAGGGTGTGCTGGCACGCACAGTGAAGCCACTGGGTTATGAATTATAATGACATATTGTTTTATGGAGCAGTAGAATGAAGAAGATAATAATAATACTATTTCTGGGTATTATCCTTAGTTCATCAGCTGATATGGATAAGCGGATTATCGGATACTTCGCTTCCTGGGGAGTTTATGTGCGTGATTATCATGTCACAGATATACCAGCCGAGAAGATCACTCATATTAATTATGCTTTTGCCAATATCAATCCTAATACCTTAGAAATAATGCTGGGCGATGCTTATGCTGATATTGATAAGTTCTATCCTGGTGATAGTTGGGAACCCGGGTCATTACGAGGCTCATTCCATCAATTGCAGATACTCAAAGCTAATTATCCAGAGGTGAAAACACTGATTTCTGTAGGTGGCTGGACATGGTCAACTTACTTCTCACTGGTGGCTGCTACGGCAGAATCACGGCAGAATTTTGCTGCTTCCTGCGTGGAATTTATTCAGGAATATGAATTTGACGGAGTAGATATTGATTGGGAATATCCTGTGGGCGGAGGTTTGGAAACCAATTACTATAGTGAAGATGACCCAGAGAATTTTGTGCTGCTGCTGGCAGAAATGCGCAGTCAACTTGATGCTGCTGGAGATTACCTCTTGACTGTAGCGACACCAGCAGGACCAGAAAAGATAGCGAATCATGACCTGGCAGGGATGGAACCCTATCTGGACTGGTTCAATATTATGACTTATGATTTTCATGGACCCTGGCCAGGGGGTGGAGATGCGGTAACCGGGCATTTATCGGCAATATACAGTCAGGAAGATGATCCACTTCCAGAACCTTATCACAGTGGCTATAATACAGATGCAGCAGTGCAGACGTATCTGGCTGCGGGAATTGAAAGTGATAAACTGCAGGTTGGTTTCCCATTTTATGGACGAGGATTTGCTGGCGTGACAAACGCAAATAACGGTTTATATCAGGAATGGACAAACTGTCCCTGGTTCGGCACCTGGGAAAATGGTGTATATGATTACTATGACCTGCAGGCAAATTACAATGGTGTGAATGGTTACGAGGATTTCTGGGACGAAGAAGCTCAGATATCATGGCTATATAATGCCTCTTCGCAGGTAATGATTACTTACTGCGACACTTTATCAACTGCCTGCAAAGCCGATTATGTACTTGAAATGGAACTGGGTGGAGCGATGTTCTGGGAGTTTAACGGAGATCATAATGAAGAGCTGCTGGATGTGATCTATGCGGTATTCAGTTCTGAAGGTGAGGTCATGTATGGTGATATAGACGATGATACTGAGATCACAGCTTATGATGCTTCACTGGTATTACAATATTTTGTGGGAATGGATCCAATACCGGAAATAGATCCTCTGCCCTGGGAAGAAGAGCGTTTGCAAAAAGCAGATGTAAGCGGTGATACAAATATAGATGCATATGGTTCAGCATTGATAATGCGCTATGTGGTCGGTATGATATTTGAATTTCCTGTGGAAGAATAAAGATATTGCGAGAACTATATAAGAATTTATTAAGTAAATATGGCTGTCAGGGCTGGTGGCCTATTCTGTGTGATGATCCTCAATCAGAAAGATTATCTTGTTATCATCCCCAAGATTATTCTTTTCCTCGCAATGAATCAGAAAGACTGGAAATATGCATTGGAGCAATACTCACTCAGAATACTAACTGGTTTAATGTGGAAAAAGCCCTTTATAATTTAAAAGAAGCGAATCTGATTTCTATTGAAAGGATATTAGAAGTTTACCAGGACGAATTAGCAGAATTGATCAGATCCAGTGGTTATTATAATCAAAAAGCCCGTAAATTAAAAGTGTTTTGCAAATTTCTGAATGAATACAGAAATGGAATACCGGCAAGAGATGAACTTCTTTCATTATGGGGAATAGGTAAGGAAACTGCAGATAGTATCCTGCTCTATGCATACCATGTGAACATTATGGTAATAGATGCCTACAGCAGAAGAGTATTCAAAGAGTATGGGTATTCCTATTGGAATCTGCCGTATGATGAATTAAGAGCAATTTGTGAAAAAAGTATGCCAGAAGATTACAGGGTATTGCAGGAATTTCATGCCTTGCTGGTTGCTGCTGGGAAAGAAATTAAACTACATAAGGTCAAGGTTGGTTAATTGCAGCTGGTTTATAATTTTTCAGCGTAGCCCTAAAGCTGCCAAAGATAACTTCACTTTTCAGTAATACCGGTATCTTTTCCTCATCAGCCGTAAGATAAATAAAGATATCACCACTCTGCTTAAAAATGGAATCTGTACCACGTAGTTGAGGTTCCAGTTCATAACAATCGATATCCCCAAAGATGGTATCGATTTTCTTGATCCGCTTGATCAATATATTTACAATAGTGATTTTAGCATCTTCTGCAACAGTCGCCTGGATTGTATCTCCTACAGCAAATTCCAGGGTACGCACTTTGAAGAAAGTGGTAAAAATATCGTGCGAAGGGACAGGGATATCATATCTTCTATCAGACCATTTTTTGGGTTTTCTATGGTATCTAAGATAATTAGCATATCCAAGATTGGGATAATAAAGATTGATCCTATTCTGTCTATAACTGCCTTCACGCAGTTTTTTATGATAGCGAAAGGTTTGAAAATCATTTTGTGAGAATTCTATCTCAATTAAATCACGCACTTTATATAATCTATCAAAGAAGGAAGTTGTTTTTGCTCGTGAGGTTACCTTGTAAACTGGAATAGAATCCTGATTTACACCTTTTTCCACAAGCATATTAACGCTTCCAGCGGTAATGATACCATAGCTGATATCAAAATTCAATTCCTCCCCTGCACCAAAACCAGCCTGGCAATACAGACTAAGAAATAAAATAAAAGTCAGAATAATATTTTTCATTAGAATGCCTCAAATGAGATTATTTCCATTTCAAAACCATCTTTACTAAAGGCGAAATCAGCTCTTAGAGTAAGCATTTGCTCAGGGACCAAAATATATCTGAAGCCAAGACCAGCACTGAATTTCTGGTTTTCCATATCGATTTCAGATATCGAGGACATCGCCTGACCTGTTTCAATAAAGGCAGCTATCCCAATTCGTTGTAAGAAATCTGTTTTCCAGGGGAAGATACGATCTTCAAGTCTGCACAGGATAAAGTGATTATTAATGTATTTATGGTCGTCAAAACCTCTCATATCACTTCCCAGATCACTATATTTCTCAAAGGGAATATCTCCGGCAACAGATTTAAGTAGAAATTGCCCTGCAATAATATGTGTTTGAGAAACAGATAAGTATCTGCGATAATTAAAAGTAGATTTCCTGAAATCATAATCACTGCCAAAAAGGTGATCATATATTTGTATCTGATATGATAGTTTACTCCCTTTCGTAGGAAAATAGCTATTATCAATAGTCTCTCGCTCAATGCCAAAGCCAATGCCTGTTATCAGATAATCTTCAAATCCTGTGACTTCATGACTCAGCAGATCATTATCCAGTTCACTCTCAGTAATCTTATTCTGCTCCAGAGATACAGATAAAGTAAGGGTTACAATATTATTTAGATGATATTCAAAATAGGGACTGAATTCATAATACTGTCTGGAATATTTTTCATCCATTACAGGTTTCGATTGATTTCCAATACCATAAAAAGTGGTGGGCCAAAGGTAATAACGCAAGGGAATACCTAGTGAATATTTACCCTCAGCAAGATAAATACGGTTTCGGATCAATGCTCTCAACTGTTTCTTAAAGCTAACAATCAGGTTAAATTCCAGTGATGCAGGTTGATAATTTACAGGAAGATTTTCTGGTCTATAAGTATATATGCCATATCCTCCTAAAAACACGCTGGTTTCAGGTGAATAAGCACCAAAAGGATAGAAAGCGAATGCCTTTTCTTCAGCTGAATGAGCATTTATTGCCATTAGTAATATTATTAGAAGTAATAGCAGCTTTTTAAAGTTTACCTCCCGTAACAAAAAATTCTTCACCGGTTATATACTGGTTATTTTCTGAGATCAGAAACCAGGCAAGACCACATACATCTTCAAATGAAGCACATCTTTTTAAGGGTATTTCTTTCACTTTTTCCAGGTAATATTCCTTCCTGAATTTACGATAACTCTCAGAAAAATGGCTGTCATCTATCTTAATGGGACCTGGGGAAATCGTATTGATAAAAATATTATATTTGCCTTCTTCAGTAGCCAGACTACGGCTGATATTAGCAATAGCAGCTTTTGATGCGCTATAGGCTGAACCACGAGGGAGTCCTATCCGGGTCACGTTACTTCCCAGAAGCACGATCTTTCCATAATTTTGTTTGCGGAAGTGGGGCAGAACTGCCTGCAATATTCTAAAAGTGCCTTTCACATTTACATCTACTATCTGCTCCCAGGTCTCTGGGGTACTGTCTGATAAAGACTGAAAGTCATTAGATCTGGCAGTAGAGCAATGAAATAATGCAGAAATCTGCCAACCTGTAGCTTCTATGATTTGATCAAGTTCTGGTTTAAGATCCCGGGAATCAGCAAAATCTGTTTTTATCAGTCTCACACGAGTTGCATATTTATCAATGATTGATTGGATCCTATCAACTTTATCATGATAAAATAGAATGAGATTATAACCCTTGTCCAGTGCCTGATGATTAAAATACGATGCCAGATTACCATTAGCACCAGTAATGATTATTGCCTGATTATTTTTCATCTTGGATTATATCTGGTGAAATGAAATCAAGGATTTGCACAGCTACTGGAAATTTATCACCAATTAAAGCAAATTCATCTTCATTTTTAATAAAAGTGCATGATGTAATATTTGAACCAGCAACACCCAGATCATTTGCTACTATGTAATCAAGATTTTTTGCCTGCAATTTTGCTTTGCCATTCTCAATAATATTTTCGCTTTCTGCGGCAAAACCACATATTAATTGACTAGGCTGTTTTATTCTCGAAAGATTTGCCAGAACATCCTGAGTTCTCACTAATTCCAGGGAAAGATCGTCTTTTTTCTTGATTTTTTCTGACTGATATTCTGCTGGTGTATAATCACTTACAGCAGCATTCATTATCAAAAGCTCAGTTCCCGGGAATTCCTTTTTACATTCCGCCAGCATCTCATACGCTGTATAGGCTCTTATTGTTTTTATATATTCAGGAATATATTCTGTCACATGAGCAGCAATAAGTGTTACTTCTGCACCCATTATATGAGCAGCACGGGCAAGTGCTATCCCCATTTTGCCAGTTGAGTGATTAGTAATAAAACGCATGGGATCAATATCTTCTCTGCTGGCTCCAGCGGTGATCAATACTTTCTTTCCTTTCCAGGCAAGAGCATGCTTTAGATAGATCATAATGTGATAAAGTATTTCCTGATTAACCGGATATCTACCTTTACCTTTATATCCACAGGCGAGCATACCTTCTTCGGGTTCCATAAAGAAATATCCCCGCTCTCGCAAAATCGCTATATTCGCCTGGGTAGCGGGATTATTATACATATTAATATTCATGGCAGGAACTACTACGACAGGAGTATGAGCAGCCAGCATTGTGGATGATAGCAGATCATCTCCAATACCTTGAGCAATTTTGGCTATCACATTAGCTGTAGCAGGTGCTATCACTATTATATTAGCCCAGTCAGCGAGTTCAATGTGCGGAATTGCAATATCATTTCCCCACATTGAAGAATATACTTTGTTTTGAGAGATCACCTCAAAGCTTAACGGGTTAATAAATTGGCTGGCATTTTCTGTGCAGAGCACTTTCACTTCTGCTCCGGATTTCTTGAGCATACTACATAGCTCTATCGCTTTATATGCTGCTATCCCTCCACTGACTGCTAATAAAATTTTTCTATTCTCTAACATTTTTACATCCTATTTAAATAAACTTGAATGATATAATTCAACTGACACGCTTACCACATCAGCTTTGCTTTTTATTAATTTGGTTAATTTAGTGAGTACTTTGAGATAGCGTTGTTTTTCACCTGATTTAAGGTCGATTGTTGTTATCTTACTCGCTATCTCCTCACCATATTCATTAAAAGCTCTTATAAGGACACCTTCTCCTTCGAAATCAACTTTAGACCGGTTATAAGCCTCAAAAGTTACATCGATATTTGCCTGGGTGGCTTCCTGAACCTCAATATTGTAAAAGACTATATATTTATCCCGAGCTGCATGACTACACCGACCGATCAAAAGTCCTGAAACTGCTGCAACCAGCATCAGCATAGGTACCCAGGAAGGTATTGCCCACTTCCGGTTCATGTCTATCCGATCAACACTTCTCATATTATTTCCTCTAACTGCTAAATATCTGACTGATGATGTTAGTCAAGAAAAATAAACCAGACATAATCCTGCTTATTAGCCCTATAAATCCTATAAGGCCTATAAACCTTATAAATGAAACAACTTAGATATTAATAGCTCATAAACCGGAACAACTTAGCACATACTGACATTATAAAGTGAGATAGTGCTTTGTCTTTCTGCAGTGAGATATCTTTAAGGCAGGTAATTTGATGATCTGAGGGAAATAACTATTATTGTTAATACTCAGGAAAGCACTGTAATAAAAATAATTAGCTATTACTAAGTAGAAACCATGATGTTACAGATTAATTTAAATGGTACAAAATATGTTTTACTTGACAGAATGTGTATAGTGGAACAGAATATGTCCCGATAGTTAAATAGTGTTCCAGTGGGGCTCTGGAATTAATAGTTAGATAAAAGGAGAAATGAAGATGACAAAAGTGACAGAAGAATTTTTACAAAGACAGGATGAAATTCTGGTAGCTGCATTTAATTTATTTAGAAGGCTTGGACTGAAGCGAGTTAGTATGGTAGATATTGCACAGGCAGCAGAAGTGTCGCGTACAACTTTATACCGTCATTTTAAAAGTAAACGGGCGATAATGGAGCTAATTCTGGCACGACAGCGTGAATATGGTTTTGATTTTCTGGAATATCTAAAAGATGATAGTGTGAGTTTATCAGAGAAAATGCAGGAGATGCTCAGATTGAAATATGAGATGGTAAAGAGTTGGGGTGATCTACTTATTAATGAGATACTCACAGATAGTGATTACAGCATTCAGTTACATCAGCTACAGGAGAAGATGGGACGGCAATTCATAGAATTTTTGCGTAAGGAACAGAAGCAGGGAAATTTAAGTGATGAATTTGATGTAGAATTCATCTATATATATCTTACTAAACTGGAATATCTGGTAATGGATGAAACTCTACAGGGATATTATCCAGATCTGGCTTCCTTGATCGTTGCAGTATTGAATATTTCATTTAATGGAGTGAGGATAAGATAGTGAAACGCTTTATTTTATTGATAATAATGATTTTAAGCATGATACCACTTCTCGGCTGGAAATTTGAGCATGATATTTACTTATCGAATGAATATCTCAGAAATTCCGCCCAAAATCAAGGTGAAATTTATCTGGAATATTATCCTTCTATTCAAGAAGTGATCTACAAAAGCGGTAATATCAGCCTTGACAGCAATTTGGAATTAATGACCCGGGGAGAGGCAGGGATTATTGAAAAGAATGTGGAAAGTGATTTTGAATTGGATGCTTATAGATTCTGGCTAAGATCTTATGCTGAGCAGAGTGAATTCAGGATAGGATTGCAGAAGATCAATTTTGGACCTGCTCGTTATTTACGCAGCCTGCAGTGGTTTGATAAAATTGATCCCCTTGACCCACGCCAGCAAACCGAAGGAGTGTGGAGTATGCTGATGCGCTATTACGGTCTGGATAATAGTAATTACTGGTTTTGGGCAATTTATAATGAATCTAAATTGAAGGGTATGGAACTGGTGGAAACTTGCAATGAAACCTTGGAGATGGGTGGCAGGATACAAATTTCAGTGTTAGGAGGTGATCTTGGTTTCAGCTATCACAATCGTGGAGTGAAAAATCAGGCTTTTAATGAGCGAGAAACAGAATTATTTGAGGAGTCACAGGAAAGGCGGTTTGGTTTTGACAGTTCCTGGGATATCGGGATAGGGTTATGGCAGGAAACCTCAATATCCATCTATGATGGAGTGGATGATCTGCCATTATATGCAGAGTTTTATACTCTGGGAACCGATTATACCTTTGATATCGGGAACGGATTGCATCTCCTGGCAGAACATCAGTATATCAGGACAGAAGACAAGTTAATGGAAGTAGCAGAGGAAGAAAGGACTATCAGTCTGCTGACTGCCGATTATCCTATAGGCTTATATGATAGTATAATGGGACTTGTCAGTTATGATCAGGAGCAGGAAAATATCTATTATTACATATCATATAATCGGGTATATGATTATCACAGTCTGTATTTTAATCTGAGTTATAAACCTCAAGGAGTGCAGGACACAACATCACAGGAAAAGGCATCAGAATTTGCACTGCAAATATTATTACAATTAAATTATTAGGGGAGATCATGGAAAAACTGATCAATATCAAAGAAATGTATAAGCATTATCCGGTGGGAACTGGAAAATTTACTGCCTTGAAATCAATAGATCTTAATATCACAGAAGGAGAATTCAGTGGTATCGTAGGACCAAGCGGATCAGGAAAAACCACTCTTTTGAATATCATTGGTTCGCTCGATGTTCAATCAGAGGGTATAGTCGAGGTGCTGGGAAAAGATGTGAAATCACTGACCCACAGGCAATCAGCAAATCTGCGAAGTGGACATATAGGTTTCATCTTTCAAACCTATAACCTGCTCCCGGTATATACTGTTTTTGAAAATGTGGAATTTCCACTATTACTGCTCAATTTTAGCGCTTCTGAGCGTAAGAAGATGGTTAACAATGCTCTGGAGTGGGTGGGATTGATGCCAAAACTGAAAAGCCGACCAGCTCAGCTTTCAGGTGGAGAATGCCAAAGGGTTGCAATAGCCCGGGCAATTGTGAAGAAACCCCAGCTTGTTCTTGCTGATGAACCAACTGCAAATCTGGACGCAGAAAATTCTCATCATATCCTGAGGACTATGGTGGAATTGAATGAGAAACTGGGAACAACTTTCGTCTTTAGCACCCATGATGCCAAAGTAATCAATTATCTGCGGAGAAAGATCACATTGATAGATGGCAGGATAGTATCTGATGATATTATCAAGCAACAAACCGGAGTAACAGGATGATTTTAAAATTAGCCTGGAGAAATATAATTGGAGGTGGTTTTCGCACCTGGCTGAATGTGTTCATTCTGTCCGTTGTGATCGTAACTATTATAGGTTTTCACGGGATGTACACAGGCTGGCAGAAGGATGGTGAAAATGGCATTATCAAGTGGCATGTAGCTGGTGGGCAATACTGGCAAAGTGACTATGATCCTTATGATTCGTTCAGTTATGATGAAAGCCGGCAGCTAATGCCAGCCTCAGTGCCAGATGAAGAAGCAGTGGAATTTTTAGTAGGGCAGGGTGTGATCTATCCTCAGGGTAGAATGAAGAACATCACTCTAAAGGGAGTGGAAGAAGAGCAGGATCTGCTGGAACTGCCTACTGAGATGCTGACATATGAGCCTGGCAGGTACAAATTAATGCTGGGCCACCGTACTGCTCGAAAGTTGAAACTGGATGAAGGTGACCGATTGATGCTGCGCTGGAGGGATGCAGGCGGAAGTTTTGATGCTGCCAGTTTTGAAGTAGTCAAGATATTCAAAACTACAGTGTCGTCTATAGATCAGGGACAGGTCTGGCTGGGAATTCAACAATTACGCAAGATGATGGGTTGCGAAGAGGCAGTGAACTATTTCTCGATTGAAAAGCCAATTACCGGCTTAGGCAATGAATGGAAATTTAAATCACAAGACTATTTACTTTCTGAGTTCAGGGCCTTGATATCCGCCAAAATAGCTGGAGGGATGTTCATGTATGCTCTAATGCTTTTTCTGGCTATGATAGCAGTTTTTGATACGCAGGTGCTGGCACTGTTTAAAAGACGCAAAGAAGTGGGCATGATGATGGCAATTGGCATGAATAGAGACCAGATAATCAGGATATTTACGCTGGAGGGTTTCATCTCTGGACTACTCTCTGTGGGATTGGCTGCTGTCTGGGGTACACCGCTTCTGATAAAATTCCAGGAAAATGGATTAAGACTGCCTGATTATATGGATGCTTATGGAGTGGATGGGATCATCGATTCCATGTATCCTCAATACACGATAGGCCTGGTGATATTTACCGTGATAATTGTCCTGATGATCATGCTGGCAGTAAGTTATCTGCCGGTTCGGAGTATATCCCGGTTATTGCCGGTCGATGCACTGTTAGGAAGGATGACAGTGCCTGAGAAAAAGAAAAAGCAATACTCTTGAATAGATGAGTATTGGAGGAATAAATGATAGATTTTATACTTAAAGGGATTTTACGGGATAGATCAAGAAGCTTATTGCCGATTATCCTGATTGCCACTGGAGTTCTTTCCACTTCGTTATATTATTCATTTATCCGTGGTTATGAAAGAATCTCTATTGATGGCAGTGCCCGTTATGATACTGGACATGTGAAAGTGATAACCAGGGCTTATGCTGAGGAATTAGATGAAAAGCCCTATGATCTATGTCTTTTGGGAGCAGAAGAATTACTTGCAGATCTAAAAAAAGATTATCCTCAACTTAACTGGTATGAGCGCATTCAGTTTGGTGGATTGGTGGATGTCCCTGATGCTCAGGGAGAAACAATAGTGCAGGGTGAAAGTGCTGTGATGGCAGTTGATCTTTCAAAGGATTCTGATGAACTGAAGCTCTTGAATCTGGGTGATGCTTTGCGAAAAGGAAAATTACCAACAGCAGACAATGAAGTCGTGCTAAGTACGGGGCTTTTTAAAAAACTTGGTATTGATATTGGAAATGATCTCAGTCTGATCACTGCTACCATGTATGGAGGAATGGCAGTGGGTAATTATCAGGTTACTGGAGTAGTGGAGTTTGGTATTCCGGTTCTTGATAGAGGAATGTTGCTGATGGATATCAAAGATGCGCGTCAGCTTCTGGATATGCCTAATGGAGTTGGAGAGATATTAGGCATATATAAGGATAATGAATATCACTGGAATGAATCAGTAGCAATATCTGAGCAATTTATTAATAAATATTCTGATCCAAAAGACGAATTTTCTCCAGTTATGCTGCCCTTACATAAACAGGGTGATATGGAATCAATGCTAAGCTGGATGCGTGGAGCAATATTCATTTTAATTGGGTTCTTTGTGTTTATTATGGGACTGGTGTTATGGAATCTTGGTTTGATCAATGGGATCAGGCGTTATGGGGAGATGGGTCTCAGACTGGCAATTGGTGAGCATGCCGGGCATATCTATTTAAGTTTAATTGAGGAAGCCATCTTGATAGGTTTCTTAGGTTCCATAATCGGAACTGCAGGAGGAGTTGGCATTGGTTACTGGCTGCAAAGTCATCCCTTTGATATGAGCCAATATCTTACGAAAGCCACAGTGATGATGAGTCCTGATATTTCTGCAGATGTAAACTGGTTCAGTTACGTAGTAGGTTTTATACCTGGTTTTCTGGCAACAATACTGGGTGCGGGATTTGCCGCTCTGGCGGTATTCCGGCGCAGCACAGCGTCCTTATTTAAAGAATTAGAGAATTAGGAGGAAAAATATGAAGGTAGTACTGATAACTTTGATAATATTATTCTCAGCAGTCTTTCTCTGGGCAGATACTGCAAAGGAAATAATCCGTAAAATTGATAATAACATGTATAGTGATTCACAGATCATTGAATCGCGTATGGTGATTGAAGGTAGACGGGGCGGCAGGGAAATATCTACAAGATCATGGACACGGGGCAGCCAGGATTCTTTTACAGAATACCTTTCACCACCCAGAGAGGCTGGTACCAAGATGCTGAAACTGGTAGATAAATTATGGATTTATGATAAGAACAGTGACAGAATAATCCAGATGTCAGGACATTTATTACGCCAGTCAGTAAATGGTTCAGATCTTTCTTATGAAGATTTCATGGATGAAAACAATTACCAGGATAGTTATGATCCGGTTTTGGAAGGTGAAGAGAATTATCAGGAAAGGGATTGCTGGGTAATATTACTAACTGCCAAAACAGAAGGGGTCACCTATTACCAGAGAAAATTGTGGGTTGCCAAAGAGATATATCTGCCAGTAAAGGAAGAATTATATGGTGAAAGCGGAACTCTTTTGAAAAGGGTTGAACTTTCTGATTTCAGACAGGTGCAGAACCGCTGGTATCCTTTTAAAATCTTCTATAAAGATATATTGAATACTAAAGGCAAAGGAACCATTCTTGTGATTGAAAGTATTGAAATGGATGTAAATATCCCGGAAAGCGTTTTCAGCAAAGCTAGTTTAAGAAAATAACTTCCGGCTTATGATTTAATAAAAAATGACCATCAGGATTAATTCAGCTGGTTATTTCTTATAATGTTTAGAAGAGCTACTCCCGCAAATTTAAGGGAGATAATTCTCTTCCATTATCTTATTACAAAAGATGTAACGTGCTTATTAGTAATTGGATTGAAATGGCTACTTTAAAAAATATAAAGGACAGTTCTGAATACTTAAAAATGAAAATATAATTCAAATGAACGCAGATGATAGAATTGCAAATATAATTTCTTGACATTAGAATATATATTTTATAATATTTAACCATGTATTATTAATTGGAGGGGATTTTGAATTCTAATTTATCTAATTGGGGAACGGAATTAGTTAATGGTATAGCAAGCTGGATAGAATATCAAAGGACTATCAGTTTTACTCGAATACCAGAAGGTGCAGTACAACTTATTGTAGAGGGTATTCTTCAATCAAATTCAGGAAGAAATGAAAGGATCTACAAGGTAGAAAATAATTATCCTGTTAAATTGGATAATGACAAATTTGCCGATATTGCTTTCTGGTTATCGAAAGAAGAAGAAAATCCTTGTGGTTTAATAGAAAAAAAGGTTGTTACTTCTGCAGCAGGTAAAAAAAAGCGAAGCAAAAAGAAAGCAATAATTGAAGATGTTATTAAGCTTGCTCGATTTTCAAAACAAGATAATAATGCAAAGTGTTATTTGTTATTGGTTGGTGAGTATGATGGTATAGCCAAGATAATTGTTGTAGCTAAGATTGAAAAAAATGGAATTTATCATCTGCTAAAGTATGATGGGGATATAGAACAAAAGATTAATGGCTGGAGGTCAAAAAAACAAATCATAATTGATGACGGTATTAAAGAAATAAAGAACTTAGATTTAACTGTTTTTGAAAATGGTGATAAAATATCCGCGAAATTAAGTAAAAAATCAGTTGCAGGATTAAGAGTCCAGGATAATGAAGGAAAGCAGAAATATCGTACCTGCGCATTATTATGGGAAGTGACTTATACTGCGAGTAAATTTAATTCTAAGGAGAAAATATGAAAAAGATAGCTGTTGTATTTATTTTTATTATAATGACATTAATTTTGCAGGCAAATGAAATTGAGGATAATTTGAAGCAGATAGAGGCATTGAAAAAAGAAATCAGTCAGAATGGAATACTGGTAGAACAGAAAATTTCTGATCTAAAAAGTTCAAATCCACTTTTTGCTGAGCAGGATCCATTTGAAAGTGATATTGAATATCTGACAAGAATGAGTAAAGCAATGCCACAAATTAACCAGCTTAGAAAACAATATATGGTTGATCTATGGCAGAAAATGAGTTTTTTTAGAGGAAGGCTTTTTGAAACTCAAAACATAAGAGTAGCATTAGATTCTGATAAGTATGACCCAAATACAGAAGAGTGGAAAATAACCGTTGATAACCTTGATTATCAAAAAGAGCATTATGAAGTAGTAATTAAAATAGACAAAGCAAATGCAGGAAACCTATTTAAAAACAAAAATAAGCTATTATATACTGGAATATTGGCAGTGGATAACGGTGATAAAATTGGTTTGGCTAAGCTTATAATTGCAAATCCAATTAGCAAATATGAATTGGAATATGAGTTTAATCCTATGCTATCGCTTAAATTTAACGGTAATGTGTCTTCGGTAGTATTCAGTTCAGATGGAAAATATCTGGCAACTGGAAGTTATAGAAATGCTTTTATTTTCAATTTAGAGACAGGAAATGGAGTTAAATCTTTCAAACAAGGAAATTATGTACCTTCGGTGGCATTTAGTCCAGATGGAAAATTTCTGGCAACTGGAAGCGATGACGATTATGCTCGCATTTTCAATTTAGAGACAGGAAATGAAGTTATATCTTTCAAACATGAAATAGATGTAAATTCAGTATCCTTTAGTCCAGATGGAAAATATCTGGCAACTGGAAGTTATAAAAATGCTTTTATTTTCAATTTAGAGACAGGAAATGGAGTTAAATCTTTCAAACAAGGAAATTATGTACGTTCAGTAGCATTTAGTCAGATGGAAAATATCTGGCAACTGGAAGCGATGACGATTATGCTCGCATTTTTAATTTAGAGACAGGAAATGAAGCAAAATCTTTCAAACATGGATATCAAGTACGTTCGGTGACATTTAGTCCAGATGGAAAATTTCTGGCAACTGGAAGTTCTGACAATAATGCACGAATTTTCAATTTAGAGACAGGAAATGAAGTTAAATCTTTCAAACATGGAGGTTCTGTACTTTCAGTATCCTTTAGTCCAGATGGAAAATATCTGGCAACTGGAAGTTCTGACAATAATGCACGAATTTTCAATTTAGAGACAGGAAATGAAGTTAAATCTTTCAAACATGGAGATTATATAAGTTCAGTATCCTTTAGTCCAGATGGAAAATATCTTGCTGTTGGGTGTAGTGATGATTATGCATATATATACCGGACACTGATCCAGGTAGAAGATGAAGTTTTAGCAAAGAAAGCAATATCAAGACCTCCCGCACTGTCTGCAAGCGTAAGCTTTGAGGATACAGATGGTAATAATTTTCTTGATGCTTTGGAAAAGGGGATTTTTCACCTGAACATTACCAATCAGGGAGAAGGAACTGGAAAAGGAATACTTGTTAAATTCAATCCTGAAAGGATAGAAAACTTGAATTACAATAATACATATATTGAAGAAATAGAAGCAGGGAAGACAACAGAAGTGGATATACCAATCGAGGCATATATTGGAATAGAAGATGCAGATCATCTAATTCGTTTTGAGTTTGATGAGATAAATGGTTTTCCACCGGATCCTGTAGAAATTCAGATTTCCACTAAATCTTTTCAGAAACCGGAAATATTCATTGTAGATACTGGTATTGAAGATGGTAACTCAAATGGAATGATCGAATCGGGAGAAATGATAGAATTAACTGTAAGGATCGGTAATAAAGGAAAAGGCACAGGAACAGGAGCTTATGCAAAGTTTTATGCTGGAGACAATGTATTTATTACTGATACATTTCCCAAAACTGTGAAACTGGGCGATATTGAATATAATGACCAGATAGATGTACCACTTGAATTTTTCGTTAATGACAAAGCAGAAGATAATATCCCTTTATATGTCGATTTTACTGAAGCAACCGGACTGGCAGGAGTGGATAAACTGCGTTTGCCGATAAAGAAAAGCGAAAGTGCAAGAACTATCCAGAAAACAGTAGTTTCAGGAATTGAGAAAGAATATGGAGAGCTTGCCTATGAAGCAGACCTTTCTGTAGATATCGAGCAGAATATACCCCGTGGAGTAAAAAACAATGATGTAATTGCAGTAGTAATCGGTAACCGTGATTATCAGAAGACAAAGCAGGTTGATTTTGCTATGCGTGATGCAGCATTAATGAAACAGTATCTGATATCTGCCTTTGGTTTGAAAGAAGGCAATATATTCATAATTAATAATGCAACTAAGGGCGATTTTGAAACATATTTTGGCACGGACAGAAATTATCAGGGCAAGCTTTATAATTCAGTTAAAAGCCAGGTTACTGACGTGATAATATTTTATTCCGGTCATGGTGCACCGAGTATAAAAGATCAGAAGGGATATTTTGTACCTGTGGAATGTGATCCTCAATATGTGGAATTAGGAGGATATTCAATTGATACATTTTATAATAACCTTGCTGAAATACCGGCAAAATCAATGACAGTTATCCTTGATGCCTGCTTCAGCGGAGCAGAGCTTCTGGAAAATATTTCACCTATAATACTTGATATTGATAATCCTATTATTATATTGGAAAATAGTTTGATAATCTCCAGTTCCCAAAGTGATCAGCCGTCAAGCTGGTATAAAGAAAAGAAACATGGAATGTTCACCTACTTCTTCTTAAAGGCAATCCATAACAGAAATGCAGATTATGATAATAATGGTGATATAACCTATAATGAGATCTATCAGTATGTGTCGGACAGCAATGATGGTGTCCCATATAATACAAAACTGTTGCATGGTTTTGAACAGAATCCTCAGCTATCAGGTCAGGATACTGATAAAATTGCAGTTAAATACGAGTAGCTGTTATAAGCATTTAATATGATGTAATATAGTATCTCAGGAGTAAATATGAGAAGGTATTTGTTAATTTTATTACTGGTTATAATTTGCGGATGTAGTCAGAATAAAGAAATTGTGAAAACTTCAACCGAAAATTCTATATTGGAAAATATAATACAGGATAAGCTTGAGCCATTAGGTAATGACTGGTTTCTTGTTACTGCCAGTATTGAGATAGCGAATATTTCACCGGAAGAAGCAAGGGACAAAGCAATAGAGAAAGCCAGCAAAAGGGCTCTTGAATATTTTGGTGTAGAAGTGGGAAGCAGAACACTTTCATTCAAAGCTGAAACTAATAATAAAATCAATGTAGATCATTTCTCTAACCTGATCAAACTCACCAGTAGTGGAATAATTTTGAAGAAAGAGATCGTTGAAAGCAAAACTGAAGTGCATGGGGAAGACATTTATGAAATTGTGGTAATGAAGATTTTGCTTGGTAAACAAAAGGGAGAAAGAGACCCATATTTCAAGTTGAATGCAGATCTGAATAAAAATTACTACGTTGAGAATGAAAATATTGAGATAGAGATAACACCTTCAATTGATTGCTATTTAACGGTTATATTCATATCTTCTGATGAAAGTGTGGGGACAGTTTTTCCTAATAAGTATTCCCCGAACAATTTCGCTGAAGCAGGGCAAAAACTTACGTTGCCCACAGAAAAGGAAAAGTCGATGGGAATAAAGTACAAAGTTACGCTGCTTCCTAATAAGGATGAAGATACAGAATTAGTCAAAGTGATAGCGACAAAAAAACCAATTTCAATAAATTTGAATGACAACTTTAATACAGCTTTAGAATCCCTTCAAAACTGGTTAGTTGAAATACCAAGCAATGAAATTGTAGAGGTTGACCTTCAGTATTTTATAAAGAAGTAGTGAAAAAAAATTATGTCTGTTTCACCACTATGAATGGATTGCGGCTTTTAGCTGTTTGATAATATAGCTAATTTTCACCAAATTCTGCATAGAGAAGAAAGAAAAGCCGGTAGCAAATAGCTTCCGGCTGAAATATATTTAAATAACCAGTGCAAATGGGTACTGGTTATTTTTTTGAGTAATGTTTATCAAGTGCTGCTCCCACAAAGTTATGGAATATTGGATGCGCGGTTTGTGGTCTGCTTTTGAATTCCGGATGAAATTGGACTCCAATAAAGAATGGGTGAGAGGGGATCTCTACAATTTCGCAAAGGAATTCATTCAGTGAGGTGCCAGAGAATACCATACCATTCTTTTCGAATACTTCTCTGTAATCATTATTGAATTCATACCTGTGGCGATGTCTTTCACTAATATCTTCTTTTTTATAGATCCTGGCAGCAAGAGAATCTGGTTTTAACTGGCAATCCCAGGCACCCAGACGCATGGTTCCACCCATCAGGTTGATATCCTGCTGATCATCTAAGAGAGTGATCACGGGCTGGCTGCAGTGTTCTTCAAATTCAGTGCTGTAGGCATCATTAAGATCGCATACATGCTTGGCAAATTCTATTACTGCCACCTGCATGCCCAGGCAGATACCAAAGAAGGGGATGTTGTTTTCCCGGGCGTATTGCGTGATAGCTATCTTACCATCAATCCCACGAATTCCAAAACCTCCGGGGATCAGAATACCATCTACACCTTCCAGGGCAGCATTGATCTTTTCAGGGGAACTATTCTTTTCTGAGTCCACCCACTTAATATTAAGTTTTGCTTTATGAGCAGCAGCTCCATGAATAAGTGCAGCTTCCACGCTTTTATACGCATCACGATGAATCACATATTTTCCGCAGACTGCTATTTCAACTTCTTTATCTGGATTTTTGATATTGTCTATTAATTGATCCCATTTACTAAAATCTATGGGTCTTTCTTTTATCTGAAGCTGCTTGCATAGCATTTTATGCAATCCATCTTTTATATAAACCTTAGGTACTTCATAAAGACATTCCACATCAATGGCATTGATCACATGGTCGGCAGGAACATTGGTAAATAGAGCAATCTTTTCTTTCACTTCGTCATTAAAGGGCTTTTCACTGCGGCACAGCAAAAAATCTGGTTGAATACCGATCTCTCTCAATTTGGTGGTGGCATGCTGAGTAGGCTTGGTTTTTAATTCACCCGCAGCTTTAATGAATGGCACATAAGTGAGAAAAACGAACACACAATTTGATCTTCCTTCTTTGAGAGCAAATTGACGTACAGCCTCCAGAAAGGGCAGACTTTCAATATCACCCACAGTTCCACCGATCTCTGTGATCACAATATCATCATCGTTTTTACCCATTTGACGAATAAGTGCCTTGATCTCGTTGGTTACATGAGGGATTACCTGGACGGTTTTTCCCAGAAAATCTCCTCTTCTTTCTCTCATGATAACCCTTTCATAGATCTGTCCCGAAGTTGCATTGGATTTTGCTGATAAAGGCGTGCCGATAAAACGCTCATAATGCCCCAGATCAAGGTCTGTTTCCGCTCCATCATCCGTTACAAATACTTCTCCATGCTGAAAGGGACTCATCGTGCCGGGATCAACATTCAGGTAGGGGTCAAATTTCTGCATGATCACATTATAGCCCATCTCTTTCATCAATACACCAATAGAGGACGATGCTATCCCTTTTCCGAGTGACGATAAAACTCCACCAATAACGAAAATGTGCTTAGCCATTGCTCATAATTCTCCTGTATATATTATTTAATAAACCACGATTCACCAAGAATCACTTTATGCAGAAATTCCAGATCAGTACCAGTGATCCTGGAAGCTATTCTACTAAATTTATCTTCATTATCCGATACATAAAAAAGATCTTTTCCGGCATTAGCGGTTTCGCATTCAGGCAATTCTGCTGCCAGGCAGTCAGCTATCACTTCTGCGCTGTCTATCAGATTGATTTTGCCATTAGTTACTGTTCTCAAGGTCTTTTTTAAAATTGGATAATGTGTACAACCCAGGATCAGGGTATCATAATCAGAATTGATAAAGGGTGCCAGATATTCAGATGCTATCTGGTGAGTTACGGCATGATCTTCCCAGCCTTCTTCTACAAGCGGAACAAATAAAGGGCAGGCTTTTGCAAGTACTTCTATTCCTGGATCTAGTATATGGATTGCTTTCTGATAAGCTTTACTGTTCACAGTACCGTGAGTTCCAATTATCCCGATTTTTTTATTTCTGCTGCTTTCCGCTGCTGCCTGTGCACCGGGTTGAATAACACCGATAACTGGTACTGGTAATAATGCCTGCAATACCGGCAGTGCCAGCGCGGAAGCTGTATTACAGGCTACCACGATTATTTTGGCTCTATTCTGGAGTAGAAATCTGGCATTCTGAATGGAGTACTGGATAATAGTTTCAGGAGATTTGGGACCATAAGGAACTCGGGCTGTATCTCCAAAATAAATGATGTCTTCATAGGCAAATCTACGTCGAATCTCTCGGAAAACAGTTAAACCACCTACACCTGAATCAAAGATCCCTATTGGATTTTTCATAATTATTCCTGTTTCTGTTTCTTAAACAAAATTACTTCTAATATTTCTCTATCGCTAGAATGTAGAGTAAAAAAAAAGACTCGATACAAATTGTCAATAACTATCCTCCAAACCAAGATTATCCATTTTTTAACAATCCTTAGATAACCAGTAATTGGTGATTAGGAAAGTAAAAAAGAATTTTAAGTAAAGAATTCGTAAGAGAAGGTTTATCATAATTTATCATATTTTGCTAAATCATGAACAGGGTGAATTAAATGCACTCGCAATTCATTATTAAACTCTAAAAGTTACCCCTTTCCTCACATCGTTTCTAGAATCTCTTGGAGCTAATTATGACCAGAATCTTAAAATATCTTGACTTACTGGTGCTAACTTCTGATATATAGAATGGGAGTAATTTAGATTTCTACTGGGGGGTAGTTAATGCGGAAATTGTTGATGCATGTTATATTCATCTTATTGATATCATTACTTATGGGAGATGAGAGGGATCCTGGCTGGCAGCCAGTAATTTATACAAATAGTACTGTAGCTTATTGTCAAGTGACAATAAACAATGAGGCTGCTGAAACGGGTGATATTCTGGGAGCATTTGCTGCTAGTGAATGTAGGGGAACAGGTAATATATTTTTCTATAATGGTGAATCATATTCTGTTATGAATATCCAGGGTGAGCAAATAGAGACAATCACTTTCAAGTTATGGGATGCCAATGAAGATATCATTTTAGATATTGATGAGAGTGTGCAGAGTTATCCAGGACATGATCTTGGATACCCTCCGAACTTTCTGGAGCTTAATGCCAGTGGTGGTGGGTTGCCAAATGAACCACCAGTTGTTGACCTGCCAGGGGAAATTGAATTTGATAATATTGAAACTTATTTATTTGCAATTAGAGATTTTATTTATGATGCTGAGGGTGACAATCTTGAAATTAGCTGGACTGGTAATGAAGATGTAAATATTGAAATAACGGATAACACTTGGCAATCGGTTAATTATGGGACCTTTACTAATTTATATGGATATATCAACCAAAATGGTGAATCTGTACCTTTGGAATATGAAGTGGGAGTTTTTGTAGGTAGTCAATGTAGAGATATTGCCGTTCTGCAATCATATAATGGGAGGAGTTTTTTAAATACTACCGTGCAGGGAACTTCAATAGAGGAAATGGAGATCAGGATAAAAGATCCTGAAACTAACGAAGTGTGGGTCTGTGCAGATTTGATACCCAGCAATCCGGGAGGGTCAGTGGGTTATCCCACATTTCTGGAGCTTAATTGTGATGAAGCGGATCTGGAAGGTGATCTGATCTTAAATGTGACAGATTTCTGGATTGGTACGGAAGAAATTACTTTTAGTGTTTATGATCATGAAAATGATCCGGTTCAGCAGAATGTGATCGTAATGGTGCTGGCTGGTAATCACGCCCCGGAGATATTTTTGCCCGATAGCTTATATGCGATAGAAGATGAAAGTCTTATTGTAGATTTCACTGAATATATCAATGATGTAGATGATGATGAACTTACTTTAGCTCAATTAAATAATTTAGTAAATATCCAGGTTGAGATTACTGGCTTTCAGGTTAATATTACAGCAGATGCGAACTGGTATGGAAGTGAGGAATTAGAATTTGAAGTGAGTGATCCTGGTGGTTTGAGTTCAACTGATCAGATGGTAGTGGAGTTTATTTCGGTGAATGATGTTCCGGATCTGGAATTACCTTCAGAGCTTGTTTGGGATGAAGATAGTGAATATGTAATTGATCTTGCTTATATGATCTCAGATGCAGAAAATGATGAATTGACTGTGATTTGGGAAGAAAATGAATATCTGGAAATAGAGGAATCTGAGATCAACTGGGAGCCTGTAGAATATTCACAAACTATGCTGATCTATGGTAGTGTTTCCATAAATGGTGAAGCGATAGCAAGTGATGATATTATTGCAGCATTTGTTGGTAATGAATGCCGGGGTATTGGTTATAGATGGGGTTCATCTAATTTTACTACCTTTAACTTATTTACCGAAGAACCTGAGGAGTTGTATTTCAGGATACTTGATGTGAGTGAAAATATCACCTATGGAGTGGATCTTGTGATTGTAACAATTCCAGGTGGAGTGGCAGGTTATCCGCCAAATTTCCTGCAGCTGGCTGGCAATACAGTGATCAATAATCTAAGCTATAAAATTACTCCTGATGATAACTGGTTTGGAGATACTTATCTGGCATTAACTGTTACTGATAGTGAGGGAGGAGCTGCAGAAGATAATTTAAATGTAACCATCACAGGAGTGAATGACCTGCCTTTATTGAACCTGCCGGAAAGTCTGGAGATAGATATGGGAGATATTCTCGACCTTGATCTTACGGGCTATATAGTTGATATTGATGGAGACAGCCTATATATAACAGCAGAAAGCGAATTCCTTGTTACAGAAATCAATGAGATGACGCTGGAGATTGATTGTGGGAATACTGTGCCCGGTATATATGATCTGCAGATTAATGTTTATGATGGAACAGAAACAGTAAGTGATAATATTTCTGTGGAGGTGATTGATAACAATCAGATACCGGAATTTGAACTACCTGGAGAAATATCATTTACCGAAGACTCTGAAATCGTCTTTAACTGGCAGCAATATGCCATTGACCCGGATGGAGATAGTCTGGTAATATTGTGGAGTGGTAATGAACAGATAATAATTCAGCAGATTGAAAATGGAGACATCCTTCTATCTGCAGCTCCGAACTGGTATGGCATTGAGCAGATAAATTTTCAAATATCCGATGGATTTGCCACAGTGATTGACACAATGAATATTATCGTGACAGCAGTTAATGATGCACCAGAATATATTGGTGTTTATAATATGGAATTTGATGAGGATAGTGTTTATCAGACAGGTTTAGCTGAATTCTGGCTTGATATTGATACTGATGAACTTGAGATTGGTGGATTTTCAGAATTACTGCAAGTGGCAATTATTGGTGATACTCTGGAATTGACACCGGAAGAGAACTGGAATGGTGATTGCCAATTGGAATTATGGGCTGATGATGGTGAGAACACTGTAACTATAAATGTGGATATAACAGTGAATTCTGTTAATGATGATCCCTGGCTGGCAATACCAGAGGAAATAGAAATTAATGAAGATGGGAATTTCTCATTAGATCTTTCGGATTACAGCGGTGACGTTGATGGAGATCAGCTTGTATATAGTGCGGAAAGTAATATTATAATTATTGAAATATCAGGCAGTGAAGCATTGATTTCTGCTCCAGAAAACTGGTACGGTCAAGATACAGTAACTTTTACAGTCAGTGATGAAATTACGCGAAGCGAAGTGGAGCAGGATATAAATGTAATAATTAATCCGGTCAATGATCCACCTCAGTTAGACCTGCCGGAAAGTATAACTTTTGCATCTGGCAGTATTGAGGAGATTGATTTCAACTTGTATTGCAGTGATATAGACAGCCCTGATCTTTTGATTGGTTACAGTGGCAATGAAAATATCATTATTGATGTGGATGGATTGATAGTGACCTTATCTGCTGGCAGCAATTGGCTGGGAATGGAGGAACTTAATTTCTGGGTAACGGATGGTGAATATCAAGCAGATGATATCCTGACTGTATTTGTTACTGAGACTGGTAGTAATTTTGAAATTAATTTGCCTGAAGAGATGAGCATTAATGAAGATGAAAGTGAAGTGATTGACCTGGCTGATCATCTGACAAATAACTTGAACTACTCAATAGAGATTGAGCTAAGTGAATTGACTAATATCTCTATGGATATTAATGATTTGATCATCGAGTTTACGGGTACCCCTGACTGGTCTGGCAGTGAAGATCTCACAGTTACAGTATTAAGCTCAGATACTGGTGAAACTATCAGTGATGTGATTTCTATTGTTGTTGAACCAGTGAATGACCCACCTGTAATTAATTTACCGGATGAGATAAATCTTCAGGAGGATTCTACAATTTTTTACAGTTTTTATCAGTATTGCTCAGATATAGATAGCAACCAGTTAGATTTCTCATTGGGTAATGGGAGTCCAAATTTGAATATCCAGATCCAGGGATATAATACCTTGATTTCCGGGGTATTAAATTATTTCGGCACTGAAGTGGTGACCTTTAATCTTAGTGACGGAGAATTTACCATATCTGATTCCATTTTGATAATTGTGAATCCGGTAAATGATCCCCCGATTATAAATCTTCCAAACTCATTCTATGTAAATGAAGATGCTTCTTTAACCCTGGATATGAGTAATTATATTCTGGAATTTGATAATGATGAACTGGATTTAACAGTTAGCGGAAACGAAGAAATAGATGCAGAAATTGAAGATATGGAAATCACTTTTTCTGCTGCAGCAAACTGGTATGGCAGTGAAAGTATTACGATCAC
>Ga0208648_1000663_pt1 | contig 32601 bp, 24 predicted proteins | sample AntAceMetag02UKL_FD_184772 | JGI IMG/M metagenome (GOLD analysis project Ga0208648, IMG submission 184772) | Saline lake microbial communities from Ace Lake, Antarctica - Antarctic Ace Lake Metagenome 02UKL (SPAdes) (version 2) | ecosystem: Environmental > Aquatic > Non-marine Saline and...
GAGAAAAAACATATTCCTTACACAGTACGAAAAAAACGGCATGCATTTTTCAATGGCGGAGATAGCCAAAATACGGGGAAATCTAAGGCAGCCTAAAAATCGTTTTTCGACAGCCTAGGTCAGTCCCCTATTTAGTCAATAAAATATCAATATTTGGTTTTGTTGTTCCCAATAAATGTTGATTCTTTTAACAAATTTCTTCAGCTGCATATGAAGCGGAACAGGAGCGTTATGCGGTCAAAGTTTCTGGGGCCAAATCAAAGACAAAAAAGGCCGCCCGTAGGCGGCCGTAATGACGCCTTTGATTTTAATCTTTAGAAAATCACCGTTACTTCATCGGAACAGTCTGGTGTTCCAGTTTCACAAACCTTGTAGACATAGGTGGCACCGCCTTTAGTACCAATATTGTCAGTATAATTTCCATCATTTGTTGTGGTGAATAGATCTTCATTACGATAAATATAAACATCGCTACCGTTTGCTCCCGACCAAGTCAAATCAACATTGTGTTTACCTTTATCTTTAAAGCCAGTGGCTGATAAGGTAATTGGGGATGCGACGTCCGTGGTTGCTGAAGCAGTATCCGTATAGCCAGAATCGCCGGTGGCATTAAAAGCTTTAACCCGATAATAGTAGAGGGTTTCACTATCTAATCCAGTATCGGTATATCTGGTCGCATTTAGGCCGGCTGTGTCGATGACTGACCAAGCACTATTGTCCAGAGAGCGTTCAATAGTGAACCCAGATTCATTATTGGCGGTATCTGCCCAATCAATGGTGATTTGGCTGGATGAATCGGCACTAGCAGTTAAGCCGGTAGGATCATTTGGAACAGTGCCCCCGACAGCATTTTCAACGCGTATATACATGTGATCAACGACAATCGCTTGATGACTACGATAGCCTGCAGTTTGATCACTATCCCGAACCCGAACATTGATAACACCAGTGGTACCAGATAATATTGCACTTTGCTCGTTAGTATTGCTGCCGCTGAATACAGTAAATGCGGATTCAAAGTTGCCGCCATTGACAGAAACTTCAAATATGAATGCATCTTCAGAGCCGCCGGTGACCCAGGCATTGGCAAACAGACTGACAACATTGCCGCCACTGATATTAAATGTCCAGGTATGGGTTAAATAATCATAACGATTCTGAGGTCTGCCGCCACTGTCTCTTTCGGTAATGCTTTGGACACTGTCATCATCAGCTGCAGTGGCTTGATAGGTGCCACTGACAGTCCCGGACGAAGGGGTTTCACTGATGGCAGTATAATCAATAAAAGCAGGTGGACTACTGGTTGTTGCAGACGTGCTTACGTAAGCTGAATCGCCAGCGTCATTAACTGCTTTTAACCGATAAAAATACTCGGTGCTGTGATCCAGCCCATTATCGGAGTGGCTGGTGCTACTAGCGGGCAGGGTAGCAATTAAACTCCAACCGGTAATGACATCTAATGAACGTTCGATAACAAAACTGTTTTCGTTATCGGCAGTGTCGATCCAGGTCAAGTTTATCTGTGAAGTAGAGTTTACTGTTGCACTAAAATTACTGGGGTTAGCTGGTATCGTTTCTGCGTCTGTAGTCGCAGATTCTGTTGCCGATGCGGTATTTTCATTAAGAGAACCATCTCTGGCTTTGACCTGAAAACCGTAACTGTTACCGGCAGCCAAGCCATTTGCAGTAAAACTGGTACTGGTTTGCCAGCCGCTATCGGCACAGCCTTGCCCGCCGCTAACACATAAGAAATTATACTCGACAAAACCGGAATCATCGCTTGCCGTAACCGCTGTCATAGTAATAGCATATTTGCCTTGTGCAGCAGGAACTGAGGCCCACGTCATTGTAGTGGGTGTCGGGGCAGTGGTATCCGGATTCTGTGGAACCACAGACCCGAAAATATAATAAAATCCCAAGCTCCCATAATCTGTGTATGGCGAGAAACTATTGCCTACGCCTGTAATACCTAAATAGTAGCGCCCTTGCGATACAGTGGTGCTGATATCTGCACGCGTGTCATTTGTTGGATCACTACTGGTAATTGCATCACCTGTAGCATCGTAAAGCGTAGCCTGGATATCCAGGTTAGCACCACGATCATTAGAGGGGCGTTCAAAAGCATCCCAGGCCGGTATAATTGATAACGACACGGTACCCGCGGCAGCATCAAAATAAAACATATCGACATCACTGCGCAGTTCGATAATGCCTTTATTATCCGGGTTGTTATTAAAAGGATCGGTTTCGGGGTTGGTCGAGGGAATATTGCCTGCACCATCGACAAGCAATGCCGTGGCGGTTGTTATGGAGTCACCATGATCATCAACTCGATAGCCCATTTTGTTATCCATAATGGCCAGATCATCCTGTGTATTATCAGCGCCGGAATATTCTCCCTTACTCCATTGGGATACGTTACGATTATAACCGGTTCCCATAATCGGTCCCCAGCTCACTAGGCCACTACCGTGTCCGCCATAGTATGAGTTGCCATACTGTGTGTCATGTCCCATGCCCTGGTTGTGACCAAATTCATGTGAGGCAGCTTCAGCCAGGAAAGGTGGAAAAACATAACCGGAAGAGGATGCGGTAGCCGGATAGTAGTATACGAGCGCTGGTGAATATAAGTTGACGTAAGAACTGGAACCAAACACATTGACATAAGCTACACCTCCCGCACCTGATGCGGGCATGGAATTTCCATTGGCATCGACATCTCCACTGGTAAATAGCAATCGCCCGGTAGTTGAGGTAAAACTACTGGGTTCTTCGGTAGTGACGTCTACGTCAAACGGTGCATAATCTTCAGCAACACGATGCCAGATTTCGGCTATATCATTTAATTCTGAAGTAGTGAATGCACTATCATCATCGGTAAAACTATTGTCATAGGCTATTGCGTGTAGATCAATAGTAGTCCAGGCACTAGTTGCAGGAATGATGTGACCATCAAAGTCTAAATAAACGACATTGCTGGAACCGGGCTTACTGTGTAAAAAAAAAGTATCAGCAGGGGCAATAGCTTCCGCTGCTGGTGCTCCGGTTGCTTCAGAACCTGTTGTCTCTGCTGTTAATTCCGGTAAAAAGGTATCAGCATAAAAGATACCCCCTGTTGCATCGACGCGAAGAAATTCAACATCCGAAGCCGGAAAGGTTAAGTTCTGTAACCATTCTAATGCCCGGCTACGCGCTTCAGCAGGTAAGGCTTCGATATTTGAACGAAAAAGTCCTGGCGGCAAATCAGAAATATGTGCGGGTTCACCCAGGCCATAAGCTTTGGCATGTTCAGGAGGAGCTGCCATCAACGCACTTGAGCTGAGTAACAGTGCGAAAATGCAGGTTTTTAATACTAAAGATTTAAATGTCATTGGTTATATCCTTTTTGTTTAGCCAAATTAATTATCATATCGTCACTTTGTAGATGACAAAAATTTTTAAAAAGTTGCTATAGAGCCTCTTGCAAAACTCAAAAAATCGAGGTGCGTTATTAATCTGAATAGCCAAAAAAAGAAAAACTTGCTCAAAAAAATCTAGATACATCGATAAGTTAGCAAGTTACACGATACATTATCACAATACTGGCTGAATATCCTATGATCATTATTTCCTTGATGTAAGAACAAATAGGCAAACTCGATTGAATGGATATTGAGTAGATGATATGGATGTATATGAATTCATCTGTTCAATCAAGTGTCATGGAATGACTCGTCCCGCTTCCTAAACGACTTTACATGAGTCATGATATTTATTTTACAACAAACATTAAAACAGGAGGACAAACCATGAACAATAATACCGCAAAAGGACCAGTTGCTGTGTAAGACAAGATACTCTCTTAGAGGGTACTGATATTACACTTGATTCTTAAAACCAGCTAAGCGACGTCAGTGTGTTGTTTAACGGTTTGTATTCAGCTCCTACCCAGCCCTTATACGATGAAGCTTTGATAATCGAAAATATCTGTTGGTAATCCATATTGCCAGTGCCTGGTTGATGTCTGCCTGGGCAATCAGCAAATTGAATATGGCCTATTTTATCGGCATATTGCGCAATAAAACTTGCCGGGTCTTCCTGCATCATTAACATATGATAAATATCATACTGCATGAATAAGTCCGGGTGATTTATTTCCTGCATAATAGCTAACATCTGTTCGCTACTATGGATAATGAAGTCAGGCATATCGACGGTATTAATCGCTTCAAACACTGTTTTAATACCTAGGGGCGAAAAGGCGTCGATGGCGTAACGCAAGTTTTCTTTAAAGGTCTGTTGATATAAAGCAAGCCTGGCCTTATCCAAACAACGCCCCGGCAGAATATTAATTGCATTGGGCTTGAGGATTTTTGCATAGGCAAGCGTTTCGGCTATGGTTGTTTTAAATTGCTGTTGCTTTTCAGGTACTGATGCCAAGCCTTCGCCGCCTTGTAATAAGTCATCTGCAGCAACATTAAACAGCACCAGTTGTAATTGATGTTTAGCTAGTTCTTGATGAATAGTATCAGCACTTAATTCATAAGGGAATTGAACTTCTACTGCGTTAAATCCCTGTTTTTTAGCTGCCTGGAAGCGCTGTTGTAAAGGAACTTCAGTAAATAATAAACTTAAATTAGCGGAAAAACGGAGCATAAAGTTTACCTATTGCTATAGAGCGGACTTCAGTCTGCTAGTGTAGATGTTAATTGGTACGCGGGCTAAAGTCCGCCTTACACAGCTTCTTCTAGCGGATTATGGTTTATATAATGACTAAGTTTCGCAAAATCCTGTAATGAAATAGTTTCTGCACGTAAAGTAGGATCTATATCCAATGCACTAATATTAGCTTCAGTAATCAACTTTTTCAGTGAATTACGTAAGGTCTTTCGTCTTTGTGAAAAGGCGGTAGTGACCACGGTATTCAACATTTTAATCGAATCGACAATGACCGGTGGCTGTGCATGCGGCACCAGACGTACAATTGAGGACATCACTTTGGGTGCTGGACTAAAGCTTTCGGGTGGTACATCAAATAAATGTTCTGTCGCACAGTAGTACTGCATCATAATGCTGAGCCGGCCATATTTTTTACTACCTGGGTCGGCGCAGATTCTATCCACAACTTCTTTTTGCAGCATAAAAGTCATATCGGCAATACGCGGGGTATTTTCCAGCAGATGAAACATTAACGGCGTAGAAATATTGTAGGGCAGGTTGCCTAAAATATGCAGCTTTTCATCAGCTTTTGCTAAAGATGAAAAATCAAACTTTAATGCATCTGAACTGTGTATGGTTAAATTACTGTACTGTTTAAATTTATACTGCAGTAAGCGTACTAAATCCCTGTCTAATTCAACGACATCAAGTTGTACGCCGCTTTTCAATAAAGGTTCGGTTAATGCGCCCTGTCCCGGGCCAATTTCTACCCAGTGCTGGTCCTGGTCATAAAAAAGCGAGCCTAGAATATTGTCAATAATATACTGGTCATGTAAAAAATTCTGCCCAAAACGTTTACGTGCTTTATGTGCCATAGTGTATTGTAATCAAGTGCTAAAAATATAACTTATTGTGTATGCATTGCTGAGCTGGCAGACATCTGTATCGCGGTTTGCAATGCGAATACCAGACTGCTAACTTCTGCTTTACCGGTACCAGCGAGATCTAAAGCAGTACCATGATCAACCGAGGTACGGATAATGGGCAGGCCTAAGGTAATATTAACTGCTTTACCAAAGCCTTTGTATTTTAAAACGGGTAATCCCTGGTCATGATACATAGCCAGTACAGCATCAGCCTTATCCAGATATTTAGCAGTAAACAAAGTATCTGCAGGGAGTGGGCCTTGTAAACCAATACCGTCTAGACGACATTGATCTAGCGCCGGTTCAATCACCTCAATTTCTTCTCGTCCTAAATGACCGCTTTCACCTGCATGGGGATTAAGCCCACAGACTAAAATATGCGGCTGCTGCAATCCAAAACGATGGCGTAAATCCGCATCCAATAAATGGATAACTGTTAATAATGTTTCCCGGGTAATTGCTTTGCTAACTTCGGATAAGGGTAAATGAGTTGTTGCCAGGGCGACACGTAAACCTTCAGTTGCCAGCATCATTACAGGATGGCCGCCAGTTATAGCGGCAATATATTCGGTATGTCCGGTAAACGCTATGCCCGCATCATTAATAATTCCTTTATGTACAGGTGCTGTGACCATTGCGGTAAACAACCCGTCTAGGCAGCCCTGAGTGGCCAGTTCAATGGTTTGTAATACGTAATGACTATTGTTTTTATTTAATATTCCACAGTTTACCGTCTCACTTAGATCGCAGGGGAAAACCGTTAATGCGCCTGCGACATGCCGTTGGATTTTTTGTTGCGCATTAAAAATATTAATACTCAGAGGTAAATCGAGTTGTTTTGCGCGTTGTTGCAGTAACTCCGGGTCTGCAATAACAATCAATTCACAGGCGAGTTCATATTGCGCTAACTGTATGCATAAGTCGGGGCCAATGCCGGAAGGTTCGCCTGATGTTAAAGCGATGCGGGGGAGAATTGTTGTCAAGGTTATTATTTAGTAATCAAAAAATAGGCATTTTAGCATCAAACCTAAATTCGCGTTCCTGCATAAATAATAATTTCAGTTGTTCAATAGCTTAAAATAATATATTATCCAAACAGAACGAACGTTAGGTAGGTATGTATTGTGAGCGCAAAAGAAAATATTTTACAGATAGCGGTGACGCTATTTTCTAAACAAGGTTTTGATGGCATGTCTATGCGAAATCTCGCAAAGGCCTCAAATATGAGCACTTCTGCTGTATACCATCATTTTCCCAATAAACAGGCTTTATATCTGCAAGCTATGCATTTTGCCTTTGCTAAACAGGTAAGTGCATTCGATGCAGTGTGGCAAGCCGAGCTAGGGGCAGAGGAAAAACTCAGTAACTTTATTAGATGTCTAACTGAAGTGTTAACAACAGATATTGATTTCAGACGCCTTATGCAAAGGGAGTTGCTTGATGCTGATGATGAGCGCATGCAGCTTCTGGCTAAACAGGTTTTTCAGGAACAGTTTAATCAGTTAATGAGCGTCATTGAACAAATCAGTGGCTCACAACAACAGGTTCATTTTAGCGCATTAAGCGTGATTGCTCTGGTCTGCGATATTGTTCAAATGCAACCATTGAGCAAGCATTTGCCAGGCTGGCAGGCAGAACATGAGCAGGTAGATTTTATTGCTGATCATGTGTTGAATTTAGTAATTAGTGGAATTAAGGCCAAAGGAAGTCAATGATGAAAAAAAATGTGCTATCAAACGGATTCAGCATATTTGCAGTTAATCATCCGTGGTGGGTTTTGCTGTTAAGTTTATTTTTTATTGGACTTAGTGGGGCGGGAATAAAAGGACTGGAATTCACTAATAATTATCGAGTATTTTTTGGAGAAGATAACCCGCAGTTGTTAGCCTTCGATGTGTTACAGAATACTTATAGCAAAAGTGATAATGTCATGATTCTGGTAGAGCCTGAGAATGGCGATATGTTTACCAGAGAAAATCTGCAGGCCATTGTGGAATTAACTAAAGCAGGGTGGCAATTACCTTATTCCAGCCGTGTCGATTCGATTAGTAATTTCCAGCATACTATTGCCGAGGGAGATGATCTGATTGTTGCTGATTTAATCATCCAGCCACTGCAAATGACTGATGAGCAATTGCAATATGTGAAGCAGGTTGCCTTGAACGAGCCTTTACTGTCAGATCGATTGGTATCCAAAACAGGGCATGTGTCCGGTGTTAATATTACTATGCAATTGCCGGGGACCAACCCGATGGAAGCGATGGAAATTGCTACTTTAGTACGAGAAATGGCGGCTGAGTTTAGTGCAAAGCATCCTGATTTGACGCTGCACCTAAGTGGCATGGTAATGATGAATAATGCTTTTGGTGAAGCTGCCTTGAAAGATAATTCCAGACTGATTCCTCTTATGTACGGTATTGTCTTGGTAGTATTAATCTTTTGTTTGCGTTCTTTTACCGCAACATTGAGTGTTGTTTTGCTGATTGTTTTTTCAATTATTAGCGCTTTAGGTCTGGCGATATATGCAGGTGTAAAATTAACGCCGACCTCAGCGATGGCCCCCACGGTTATTTTAACTATGGCAGTCGCTGATTGTGTGCATTTATTAATCACTTTTTTGCATAATATGCGCCTGGGACATGAGAAAAAACTGGCCATGCAGGAAAGCTTGCGTATTAATTTTCAGCCTATTATGTTAACCAGTGTCACAACGGCAATTGGATTTTTGAGTCTGAATTTTAGTGATGCGCCTCCGTTCAAGGATTTAGGTAATATAGTCGCTTTAGGGGTAATGATTGCTTTTGTCTTATCGATTACTTTATTACCGGCATTGATGACTATATTGCCTGTCCGAGTTAAACAAAAAGATGAATTAAATAATTCTGCGATGCAACATCTTGCATCATTTGTTATTAATCACCGGAAAGCTTTATTAGTAGGAAATACACTATTGGCTGTGATTTTAATAAGTTTTATTCCGCGTAATGAAATTAATGATGAATTTGTAAAGTATTTTGATCAAAGCATTGAATTCAGACGTGCGGCAGATTTTTTAAATGATAATTTAAGTGGTATCTACAATATTGAACTTTCGATTGATACGGGTTCAACAGGGGGTATAAGTGAACCAGAGTTTTTAGCAAAAGTTGAACAGTTCAAACTTTGGCTACAGCAACAGCCTGAAGTCGTACATGTAAATAGCATTACCGATACCTTCAAGCGCTTAAATAAGAATATGCATAGTGATCAGCAAGAATGGTATAAATTACCAGAAGAGCGTGATTTAGCGGCACAGTATTTATTGTTGTATGAAATGTCATTACCTTATGGCCTGGATTTAAACGATCAGATAAATATTGATAAATCAGGTATTCGAGTGGTTGCCAGTCTGAAAAACTTATCCACCAATCAAATGCTGGATATTGAACAGCGCATACATAACTGGATAGACCTCAATTTAAGTGAATATACTATTAATGCCGCCAGCCCGGTATTAATGTTCTCGCATATCGGCCAGCGTAATATTATTCGCATGTTAATCGGTTCATTAGCCGCTTTAGTCTTGATTTCCATGATTTTGATAGCTGCTTTTCGCTCCTTTAAATTAGGCTTAATTAGCTTGATACCCAATTTAATACCTGCAGGGATGGCATTTGGAATCTGGGGGTTAATTGATGGTCAGGTCGGGCTTGGGCTATCAGTCGTAACCGGTATGACAATTGGCATCGTGGTCGATGATACAGTGCATTTTATTAGTAAATATCGCCGTGCCAAAGTTGAAAAAGGTTTATCTTCAGAAGCAGCAGTACGTTACGCGTTTTCTACTGTAGGTGTGGCATTATGGGTGACCTCGTTAGTTTTAGTCAGTGGTTTTATCGTACTTTCGACTTCTTCCTTTTTAATGAATAGTGGAATGGGTTTAATGACAGCGATTACCATTGCGGTCGCATTAATCATGGACTTTTTATTTTTACCACCCATTTTGATGACGCTGGATAAAGAGCCTGGTTAGATGTAGTCGGGCGGATTTTAGTCCTCAACTCTGGCTAATGCAGCCAGAAAACAGATTGACCATCGATATTAAGTGAGCACAGAGCATAATTAATTTTAGCGGACTGAAGTCCGTTCTACCTTGTTTTTGATTAGGAGAAAGAGAAAATGAAAAAAATAGTTATTAGTTTATTATTTTGTTTGCTGCCAGGGATCAGCTTTGCAGCGGAAGTAACCAGCGAACAAAAGGGGCTGGAAATCATGCAAGAAGTAGATAAGCGTGATTTAGGCTGGGGGGATATGGCCACCGACATGAAGATGATACTTAAAAATAAAAATGGCGATGAGCATGTACGTGATTTAAAAATGACTAGCCTGGAAATGCAGGATGACGGGGATAAAAGTTTAAGTATTTTTGATAGCCCTAAAGATGTAAAAGGCACTGCCTTTTTAAGTTTTACACATGCATTGGAAGCGGATGAGCAATGGTTATATTTGCCGGCTCTTAAAAGGGTCAAACGGATTTCATCCAGCAATAAATCGGGGCCATTTCTGGGCAGTGAATTTGCCTTTGAAGATTTAACCTCATTTGAGTTAAAAAAATATAAATATAATTATCTGCGTGATGAAGTGATTGATGGTATTGACTGCTTTGTCATTGAAACATTGCCGCAATACGAACACTCGGGCTATGCTCGCAGTTTAGTCTGGGTAGATAAAGAGCGCTATATTCCAATCAGAATTGATTATTATGACCGTAAAAATGCACTGTTAAAAACACAAACATTTAGCGATTATCAGCAATATTTAGGGCAATACTGGCGTGCAGGAACATCATTAATGGAGAATCATCTAACAGGGAAAAGTACCATTTTACTCTGGGAGAACTACACTTTTCGTACGGGTTTAACTGAACGTAATTTTGATCAAAGCACTTTAAAGCGTTCACGATAATATTTAAACAGTGTAAGTTGTGTAAGATTTTTTTTGCCTGGCAAAGAATCTTGCACGACATTCTAATTGCCCATAGAGAATAACAGTTCAAGAGATGTTTAGTGCAAAATAAGCAATGCTATTGGCTGATTTTATGTCTGCTATGGATGAAGCCACTTGTTGCCTGGGAGGTATCCGGCTATGTCGGTATCGAAGATACGGTCTTTTATGATCTGCCCTTGGATTCCCGGCAATACATGAACTACCTGTCAGGAGTCATAGAAGCAGAACTCTATCATGACTGGGATAATGGCAATCAGATCTTTGCTTTTGTGCCTTATTTCCGGGGCACCCAATATGATAGTAATAGCACCTACTTTGATATACGTGAACTAACCTGGGTCAAAGCAGCTGAAAACTGGGAGTTACGTCTAGGAATTCGCAAAGTTTTTTGGGGTGTTACTGAGTCAGTTCATCTGGTTAATATCATTAATCAGCGCGATATGGTGGAAAATATTGATGGCGAAGAAACGCTTGGTCAACCAATGATTAATTTTGCCTGGATTCAGGATTGGGGAACCATCGATTTGTTTTTATTGCCGGGTTTCCGGGAAATGCAATTTAAAGGAGTGGCAGGCAGGCCAAGAAGCCAGCCTGCAGTAGAGGGTAGTCAGGCAAAATTTGATAAAAATGGTTTTGAGAGGCAAATGTCCTATGCGGTACGCTGGTCACATTCTATCGGCGACTGGGATATCGGTTTATCCCATTTTTATGGCACCAGTCGTGATCCGGTTTTTCTGCTGGAACAGGATTCAGCAGGGCAGCTCTCGATCATTCCTTATTATCAGAACATCAATCAAACCGGGCTGGATGTGCAGGCAACGATCGAAAGCTGGCTATTAAAGCTGGAAATGATTGTGCGCGTGAGTGAGATGGATACTACGTTTGCAACGGTGGCAGGTTTAGAATATACCTTTTTTAATATCGGTGAGACCGGGCTGGATATCGGATTACTGGCAGAGTATCTGTATGATAGTCGCGGCTATTTTGCACCGACAGCTTTTCAGGATGATTTTTTTACCGGAATACGTTTTGCTTTAAATGATGCGCAAGATTCGCAGATTCTGGCAGGTGTGATTGTAGACAGTAATACGTATGCGCAATTTTATAATATTGAAGCCAGCCGGCGTTTTTTTGATAGTTTCACATTAGAAGTTGAGGCGCGTCTTTTTAATGGTGCATCACCTGGTGATCGTGCGTATATGTTCCGCAATGATAGCCACTTCAGGTTTCAATTAAGTTATCATTTTTAAGTATCGAGTGATAACTCGGTATGGCTGATACCTTTTGCAACTTGCAGGGCGGTGCTTTTAGCAAGTCATTCGATAGTTATTGGCGGGGTGGTAAAGCACCGCCCTACAGCTGACTTCCTGCAAGCTGCAATTATTAATGCTCTAACGGCGGTTGAGCCGGCCCGGTTGCATTAATAATAACATGATCTCCTGTATGCAAGATGCCCGGATTATCATGTAATGCATTTTGCCCAAAAAAAACCTGATTATCCCATTTTCTGGTACGTCCCAGGGTGCGTAGTGGTTCTTTGTCGATAAGCGCTGTATCAGGGTCGATCTGGGGTATCGAACAACGCGAGCAGGGTTTAGGTAATCTAAAAGAAATCTCGCCTATACTGATGTTACGCCAGATATCTTCAGCATAAGCAGTACAATCGCTAATCACCAGATTAGGACGAAAACGGCGCATTGAAAGTGCTAAATTCATTTGCTGATTTAATAATTCCAAAGATGCCGCAGCAACAATCAGAAACGGAAAGCCATCGCTAAAAGAAGTTTGATCATTTGCCAGCGCATATTTTTGATCAACAGTACGAATATTTTCATCCGCTTGATAGACCAGCGAGCAAGGGAATTTTAGAAAATCACTAAACCACTGGCTTGCCTGCTGATTAATTTTTTGAGCTAAACATTGATCATGCCAGATAGTAACTTCCTGTGTCGTATCTATAGCAGGAGGTTCAAGCATGATTTTTAAGTCAGCCTGATCAGGTGCCGAGACAATAAGTTGCTGAGCTATAATACGGGTTTTTATCAAAGCCATTTTAGGCAGGCGGCGTTGAGATAAAAACTGCTGCTGTGCATCGACCAGCATCCATTTTCTATCGTATTTTAGACCGGTCTGGGTGACTTCCCACTGGTCTACCTGGATACCTGCAAGGGATTTAATAGGGTAAATAAAAATTTGACTTAAAAAGGGCATGGTTTGACACCAGAAGCAGAATTACACAAGGGAATTTATCGCATTTAATATATAATAAAAATACTTATTGATATATATACTTCGCGCGGCCACATATGCGGTTTTCTAGCGGCCGATTTTAGTCGATAGCCGCGTTGCTGAAACAGTTGCGTAGCTTGCTATGCGCCTGTTTCAGCGCCTTGCTCTCGACTAAAATCAACTCGCTATACAACCGCATCCGTGACCGCGCGAAGTATAGACTACACACTCCTGAATTGATTAACTCGAATAATTAATAAAAATGCTTACTGTCCGATTATTACTATTTTATCTACTTTTATTGTCACTGGTTTGCAGTAACAGGCTAATAGCGAGTGAGCAGCAAGAAATCAAGATTGCTTATCTCACACAAGAACAACAAGTACCGTCAGCTTTGTCAAATCTTGAACCCTTTATTACAGATAAGGGTTTGCAAGGCGCGTTATTAGGTTTAAAAGATAATAATACCACCGGTCAGTTTACCGCCCAGAACTATTTATTAGAACAAGTTATCGTGCCTATTGATGGCGATGTTAAACAGGCATTTGCTGAAATACTCGAGCAAGGCGTGCGACTTATTATTGTCAATTTACCAGCAGAGCAGTTGCTGCAATTACATCAACTCAATAATAATCAGGCATTACTCTTTGATGTGGCGACACGCACTGATGCTTTTCGACATAATCAATGTTTAAGCAATGTATTGCACTTATTACCCAGCCGCGCCATGCGTGCAGATGCATTAGCACAGTATATGTTGAAAAAACGCTGGAATCGTTGGTTTCTAGTGACAGGGAATACTGCTGAAGATGCATTATATGCTCAAGCAATTAAGCGTTCGGCTAAACGCTTCGGCATGAAAATCATCGCTGAAAAAAAATGGCTACATACCTATGATGCCAGACGTACAGCGCAGTCCGATATTCCGGTGTTTACTCAGGTAGATGATTATGATGTGCTAGTGGTTGCCGATGAACAAGGCTTATTCGGTGAATATATTAGCTATCGTAGCTGGTTGCCCAGGCCAGTAATCGGCACGCAGGGTTTAGTGGCCACAGCATGGCATCGTACTCACGAACAATGGGGCGCAGTACAAATTCAAAATCGTTTTAAAGCTCTGGCCAATCGGTACATGCAGGAACAGGATTATGCTGCTTATTTAGCTGCTCGAGCAATCGGCGAGGCGGTCACTCGTACCCGGGCGGTAGATGCTGTATCAGTAAAAGCCTATTTATTAAGTGATCGTTTTAAATTACAAGGCTATAAAGGCAAGCCGCTTAGTTTTAGAAGCTGGAATGGACAATTACGTCAACCCGTTTTACTAGCTGCGCCAACCTCATTGGTGATAGCTGCACCGCTGGAGGGCTTTTTACACCCGACAAATGAATTAGATACCTTAGGCTACGACCAGCCAGAAACACACTGCCAATAGGAATAAATATGCATACTAAAGTATTAATCAGCGCAGGGCTTTTGTTATTTTCAATAGTAAGTAGCGCAGAAACAGTGTTTGTCAGTTTAGAAAAAGATAATGCCATCGCAGTAGTAGATCCCATTGCAGGTAAACTTATCAAGACTGTCAATATCGGACAAAGGCCGCGGGGTATACAATTAAGCCCGGATGCGCAGACGCTGTATATTGCCACTAGCGATGACGATACCGTACTTGAGGTCGATGCGAATACGTTAGCAGTGAAAAGCAAACTGCCTTCCGGTGAAGATCCGGAAACCTTTGCCATCAATTCGGCAGGCACACACATGTATGTCTCTAATGAAGATGATAATCAGGTCACAGTAATAGACTTACTAACCAGGCAAGCGATACATACAATAAGTGTAGGTGTTGAGCCTGAAGGTATTGCCGTTAGTCCGGATAATCTCTGGATAGTCAGTGCTTCGGAAACCACTAATATGGTGCACTGGATTGATGCTAAAACGTATGAAATCAAGGCGAATACGCTGGTCGATCCGCGGCCCAGGGCGTTAAGTTTTACCGCAGATGGGCAGCAATTATGGGTGACTTCTGAAATTGATGGTACCTTAATGATTATTGATGTTGCGACTAAGGAAATTAGTCAGAGAATTCATTTTGCAGTGCCTGGATTAGGTAAAGAAAAAATTCAGCCAGTGGGGGTGGTCGTCGATAAAAAACGGCAATGGGCTTATGTTGCATTAGGCCCAGCTAATCGGGTAGCTGTTGTTAATGCCCAGACATATGAAGTAGAAAAGTATCTATTAGTGGGTGCACGAGTCTGGAATCTGGCTTTCTCACCTGAGCAGAAGCGTTTGTATACTACCAATGGCGTGAGTCATGATATTTCAATTATTGATTTAGACGATCATAAAGTAACCAAATCTATAGCAGTAGGACGTTACCCGTGGGGATTAGCAGTAAAGCCTTGATTAATCATCTGCAGCGCGGACTTTAGTCCCCTAGTTCCTGCTGTTTTATAGCACCAGGCCAAATCGTCTTACACATTATCAGGATAATAATGGCTCAAAAATTAGCATTACAAATAACGGATTTAAATTTTTCCTACGGCAATAAACAAGTTCTGCATGATTTGACATTCACCGTTGCAGCAGGGCAGTGTTGTATTTTTCTGGGCCCGAATGGGGCGGGGAAAAGTACGCTTTTTTCCCTGATTACCCGTTTGTACGCACATAAACAGGGTGATATTCATCTGGCAGGTTTTAATATTCACAAGCAGCCGCTAAAAGCATTGGCACAGCTAGGCGTCGTATTTCAGCAAACAACCCTGGATCTTGATTTAAGCGTACAGCAAAATTTGCGCTATCATGCTGCTTTGCAGGGGATGAGTAGAAAAAAGGCTAATCTGGGTATACAGGAGCAATTAGAGCGCCTGGGCATGTATGAGCGGCGCAAAGAAGTCGTGCGACAGCTGAATGGTGGGCACAGGCGGCGTGTCGAGATAGCACGCGCATTAATGCATAAGCCTGGCGTGTTGTTACTGGATGAGCCGACGGTAGGATTAGATGCTCCGAGCAGGCACGCGATTGTTAAGCATGTGCATCAACTGGTACAGGATGGCGACTTGGCAGTGCTCTGGGCAACACACCTAATGGATGAAATCTATGCTTCTGATAAAGTAGTGCTCATTCATCAGGGCGCTGTAAAAGCTGAGGGCGCGGTGACAGATATAATTCAGCAGGCACAAACTGATAATATTAATGATGCTTTTTTTAAATTAACTCTGGGAAAAGGCTGATGCGTATATATCATTACTGGTTTGCCCTATGGGGTATTGTATTTCGCGAGTTATTGCGTTTTGTTAAACAAAAAGAACGATTTTTATCTGCATTAGTCAGACCATTGATCTGGTTATTTGTCTTTGCAGCAGGTTTTAGAGCGGCATTAGGGATTGCCATTATTCCACCTTATGAAACTTATATACTCTATGAAGTGTATATTACTCCGGGCTTAATCGGTATGATCCAGCTATTCAATGGAATGCAAAGCTCCTTGTCTATGGTTTATGATCGAGAAATGGGGAGTATGCGTATATTATTAGTCAGCCCTTTACCGCGCTGGTACTTATTAATGTCAAAATTACTGGCAGGTGTTTTTGTTTCTATACTGCAAGTCTATGTGTTTTTGGCAATTGCCTGGTTTTATGAGATTCAGGCACCTTTAGAAGGCTATTTGTGGTTACTGCCTGCCTTGATGCTCTCAGGGTTAATGCTGGGTGCATTAGGCTTATTGCTGTCATCATTTATTAAGCAACTGGAAAATTTTGCCGGGGTTATGAATTTTGTTATTTTCCCCATGTTTTTTATGTCGACTGCATTATACCCTTTATGGAAGTTACAGGAATCCAGTGCATGGCTGTATAAATTAGCAGAATATAACCCTTTTTCTCAAGCAGTTGAGTTTCTTCGCTTTGCGATGTATGCTCAATACAACCAACAGGCTTTTATTTATACAGCAGTTGCATTTGCGCTATTTTTTATACTTGCTATGATAGGTTATAATCCTTCCAAAGGAATGATGAAAGGGAAAGGGCGTTAATTTTGAAGTATAATAAGTTGATGTTTTCCAAGTATATAGTAAATTCATTTAGTTGCTGAAAAAACAACTGGATAAATAATAAAAATAACTATTTAGATAATGAGGAGTCACCCATGAGTGAATATAAATCAACTGAAGAAGAAATAGAAAATTTAAAGGAAACTGCTGAAAAAGCAGTAGATGCTATAGAGGATGCTGTTGAAGAAGCAGTAGATGCTGTAGAAGATACTGTAGAGGATGCGGTTGAAAAAGCAAAGCCTCCTTTAATGAAACTTAAAGATGAAAACCCTAAAGTGTTTTTTGGAGGTATTGCCGCCATCGTAATAGTTGCTGGCATATTTCTCTTTTCAGGTGGCGATTCTAAAAAGTTGCAAGCACCACAAATAGCTCATGCGGTCGGTCAGACATATTCTCTGCAAGCGGCTAATGCATTGCCTGATTCTGGTATAACATTAAAGATTTTGAAAATACCTGGGCAAATGGCTGCCTTTGATAGTGAAAGTGAAGATGTAGTTTGTAATGCACCAACAGGGACTCGAGCTACTATCACAAGCTTTCAGGAAGCTTTTGGCAAGAAAAATCTTTTTGCTCAAATAGAGATATTGGACGAAGTGGGTGATTGTCGTAAAGGCGTTAAAGGCTGGACATTGACTTCAAATTTGAAATAAATTGAAATAATTTATTAGGGGATATTGACAGAATCTATAATATCTTTATAATAAGCAATTCAATCAGAGCGGGAATAGCTCAGCTGGTAGAGCACAACCTTGCCAAGGTTGGGGTCGCGAGTTCGAATCTCGTTTTCCGCTCCAAAAGATTTAAAAAGCCGCGACACTCGCGGCTTTTTTATTGCGATTTAAAGGCTGCGTAGCAAAGTGGTTATGCAGTGGCCTGCAAAGCCATCTACGCCGGTTCGATTCCGGCCGCAGCCTCCAAAAAAAGAACCATTCATACAAGACATCTAGATGCGGGAATAGCTCAGCTGGTAGAGCACAACCTTGCCAAGGTTGGGGTCGCGAGTTCGAATCTCGTTTTCCGCTCCATATTTATTTCAGTCATATTATCTTTAACCCTACCGAGGGTTAACCCCCAAGAATACATAATGATAAACCGCTTAGCGTAAAATTCCTGATAGTGTAGGTGTTTGGCACGTAAAGTGATTCAGTGAGCTCAGGCCTTGTGTGAAATAATTACTGTCAGCCATTTTGGCTTAATTAATCCTGACTTGGTACTATACTGTGTATTTTTTAAGGTGTAATAATAATGAGCAGATATTCAAAAAAACAACAGACATCCCCTGAAACTCATGATGAGGCGCTTAAAATTGCTAACGCAACGCAACGGCCAGGGCAAACAAAAGATCAGACTAAGCTAATAGCCCAAGGTGTTCAAAAGGGAATAGAGCTATATAAAAAACAGCAAAAAGAAAGGTCACGAGAGCTTAGTAAGAAGCTTAAAAAAGTGACGGGCAAGTTAAGCCAGTTAGATGAAAAGCCAGAGCATGAGTTAGATACAGAAATTATTTATCGCCAAAGTTATCTGCCATGGATTTTATTGCTGTTAAGCTGGGGCGGTTTTGCTGCTTATCTAATACTGACTAAGATTTGACCTGAGAATAATTAAATAATCAGCTTGTCTGGTTAATTTTTTTATAAAAATTCAAGGTAAGCATTGTGTTTGCTTTCCCTCTCAATATTAACAATCAGGTTTGACAGTTTGATTCTTTCTGATCGTCTAATTACACAACGACTTCCCTTGAGCCTATGTTAAAAAATCTATGACGGCTGTTTGCTTGTCTCATTCATAGTGAATAACTACTTTATGCTTATCTTTAGTCGGTTCGATCTTGTCGATTACCGGTCCTCTAAATGCCAAACTCTCGCTAGGATGTTAAATTTCATTTAGTGGCTTAAGCATACTTTGCAAGAAATCTTATATTTAGCAGCCCTTTTTTGTACATCATGCTATAGACGAGCCCATTAATTTCCCTTAATTGGCACTTATGCTGGTTTCAGGAAAGGGATCTTTAGTTCGTTGTTTATCCTGTAATCTGTTGACCTGCTGCGCATATCATGACGTTTTAGTTTCTTAAGCTGTAATCAAGTTTCAAGGTATAATTAAATCTACAATTTTGCAGTGTACATTCTAAAAAGTTTGCTCGCTTATTACTGCGCTTCTTTACTTTTCTCTAAGCTGACTATAGCTTCATATTTATTCGCTTTATGTTAAAAAAATCTCCCTTTAAAAATTATCTCAATATTATTGTGCTGCTCATTGCGTGTAGCCCCTTAATATCTTTTGCATCCAATAATCCTGTTGTTGATATTCAAACTACTCAAGGGTTGATTAGCGTAGAATTAGCAGCAGATAAAGCCCCGTTAACTACGCAAAACTTTTTAAGCTATGTCGGTGAAGGTTTTTATGACGATACTTTGTTTCATCGGGTCATTGATAACTTTATGATTCAGGGAGGAGGGTATAGCGCCGCGCTAGAATTAAAAGAAACCCATGAAGCAATTGCTTTAGAGCTAGGTGAGGGTTTGCATAATGTACGTGGTAGCATTGCAATGGCGCGGCGTAGTAGCCCGGATAGTGCCAAATCACAATTTTTTATTAATACAGAGGATAATTTATCTCTTGATAACATAGGTTATGCTATTTTTGGCAAAGTTATCGAAGGTATGGATGTGGTCGATATCATTAGTGCCGTGGCAACAGAGTCAGTTTCAATTGAGGCAGGGTTATTACACAATATGCCACAACACCCCATCATTATTGAGGTCATGCGGCCACGAGCAGGGCAGTTAGAGTTTGTAGCTTTAAATGCTGTTTATACAACGGGTGAACTCGTTACAGTGCGCCTTGAGGAATCAATGCACAGGCTTGAATTACTGGATTTATGGGTTGCTGTAATGGGCGATGATGGACGGTTATTATATATAAGCCCAAACGGATTTTCATCTGTACCTGCCGTGTTTAAAGAGTTAGTTCCTGTGGACGAAACAAGTCACCCGATATTAAATTTTATGGTACCAGAAGGCCTGGCTGGGCAATACACTTTGCTGGCTATTTTTAATAAACCGGGTGCGGGGATCGAAGACTTGATGCATAGTTTACGCTCTAATATCGCGCGAATCAGTGTTGATTTTATTTTGGAATAAATTATGAAATTATTGTTTAAATTAATAGTTGCGCTGCTAATAGTCGGCCTGTGTGTTTATGTTGCTGCTGAGTTTTTAATGGAGTTTTGGTGGTTTCGTTCTTTGAATCTGGGTCCTTATTTTATCTTGCGGGAAAGTTATGAATGGCTGGTAAAAATTGGCACGACTATTCTGTTAACAAGTCTTGTTTACTTAAATTTTTCCTATATGCCACGCGCATTATCACTTCATAAAGAAAGTGATAATGAAGGTCTATTAGGGTTTTTGCAAAGGCATAAAAAGTTATTATGGCTAATATCTTTTTTGCTGGTTATACCGCTATTAATACCTGTTTATATTCATTGGGAAAGTTTTCTATTATATTATTTTGGTGCTAAATCTGAGCTTGTTGACCCGGTCTACGCTAAAGATATCAGTTATTATTTATTTTCCTATCCTGTATATACGCTGATTCAAAAAGAGTTACTCTGGATTTTTGCCGTATTAATAACATTGCTTGGATTTTTGTATCTGGTTTTTTATAGGAAACATAAGCACAAGCTGCAAGAATTTCCAGCTGCAGCCAAATTACATATTGCGTTATTAGTGGCGATTTTGATTATTCTGCAAATCTGGTCTATCGCTTTAGAGCGGATTGAGTTGCTGTATGAAGATAGGCATTTGCCTGTTTTCTTCGGACCAGGGTTTGTGGAAATGAACCATCAATTACCACTCATTATTTTAAGTTTTGTATTGTTCTTAGGGACAGCTGTCGCTACTATTTATAGCTTGTATAGCGGAAAAAAATATAAACTTGCTGTGGGTTTTGGGCTTGCTTACTTACTTGTGTTTACGCTAAAGCAGGTAGATGTCATACCAAATCTGATTGATGATTATTATGTTAGTTCCAATCCGGTTCAAGCGGAAGCTAAATATATTCAGCGTCATATTAAAGCGACTTCAGATGCCTTTAATTTTGCTGATATCACAGTGATAAATTATCCAATAGTACCCACTTTAACTGCATCTATAAGTAAAGAAATTATTAGCGAATTAAACAATATTCCGCTATGGGACAATGATTTGTTACTGCCTGTTTTCGAGCAATTACAAAGTATCCGGCCGTATTTTAGTTTTTATCAGATTGCTGTAGATCGTTATAATCTGGATGGTAAAAATCAACAAGTGAATATTGCTGCGCGGGAAATGGATTTCCCGAGTCTTGCTGTTCAGGCACAGAACTGGCGTAACCGACATCTTGTTTATACGCATGGTTATGGCATGATTATGTCGCCCTCCGATCAACAGGCAAATCAGCCCATGCAGTGGTTAATCAATAACTTTGGCCAGGATGTGAAATATGATGAATTACGTATAGATCGACCTGAAATCTATTATGGGCTGGCACAATTAAAATATGCAGTCGTACCTAATAGTGAATCATTAAAGCCTGAAAATAAAATATCAGGTGATATGAGCACTGATTATCAAGGAACCGGTGGTCTGCCCTTATCTTCATTATTGACTAAAGCAGTGGTCTCAATATTCTTTAAAGATGAGCGTTTGTTTTTTTCTGCGGGGATCAACAACGATAGCCGTATACTGGTGCGGCGTAATATTTATCAGCGAATTAAAGAGATTGCACCTTTTTTAATGCTGGATAATGATCCTTATCCAGTCTTGATCGATCATAAAATATACTGGATAGTTGATGCCTATACCACTTCTAAGCTTTACCCATTAGTTCAGCCAGTCAAGCTAGAAGGCTTAGGCTCAAGGAAAGATGCAACATCAGCAAAATTCAATTATGCCCGGAATTCAGTCAAAATTATAATTGATGCGTATAACGGATCGGTCGATTTTTATGTGGTTGATGATAAAGATCCATTAATTAAAACCTATCAACGACTTTATCCTGGCTTGTTTAAAGACTTTGCGCAGGTGCCCAAGCCTTTTATCAAGCATTTCAGTTATCCCATAGCCTGGTTTGCTTTGCAAATGCGCTTATATGCACGTTTTCATCAAACAGACCCGGTCATATTTTATCAACAAAGTGAGGCTTTAGAGTTTTCACATACGGGTGATAAACCTGGCCAGCCTTATTTTTTGACTATTGATATTGAAGAGCAGGAAAATACTAAAGCTGTAGAACAACAGAAATTTATTGCTGTTAATCTCTTTTCACCTTTAGGGCTGGATAATTTAAATTCGATTGCTATTGCAGGTTGTTTAAATGCTGAGCATTGTAATGATCATTATCAGGATGACATTTTTATCTATAAGTTTCCTCAAGATGTGCAAGTAGAAGGGCCTGCGCAGGTCAGTGCATTAATGAATCAAAACCCGGATATATCAAGGCAGTTTAGTTTGTGGAATCAGCACGGCTCTAAAGTCATTCGAGGCAGGATGATTATTGTGCCGGTAGAGCATGCTTTACTTTATATTCAGCCTTTGTATATACAATCGAGTTCAGCAGAGGGGTTTCCTAGTCTGGTGAAGGTGCTGGTTGCGCTGGATAGGCATACCGAAATGGCAGATTCCCTGGCCGAGGCTTTTGAGAAATTGCAGAAAAAAATAATGCCTACTCAAGGATCAAGGCTTGGAGGCATCTCAAACCCGACTGATTAGATTATTGTTTAAGTAGGCTGTTTTTGGGAAGGCTTTAGCTCGCACAGTATATTGTGCTGATATCTGTGTAAGCTAAAGACTGCTTCCTCATAGGCTACGCAATTTAATCATCATCCTTGCGTGCTTTTTTTTCCGGAATGGGCAATAAAGGCACATGGTAGCTTTGCAAGATTTTATTGATTTCCTGCTGGTTTTTGCTAATAAGTTCATTTAACTGAGCTTTACGAGCGTTATCGCCATAACGCACACCCATCGCCATAGAATAATCAAATTTCAGATTCAAAGCTGATTTCATCGGCAGTATTTTATAGGCATCTGGCTGTTGAGAGATGATATAAGCAGCCATCGGTCCCCATAAAATGACCATATCAATATTACCCGCCTGTAATTCTTTTTCTATCATCATGGCGGTGTTGTTTTCACTATCACCGGTCATGGTCTGGTAGGGAACACCTTGCTCTAATAATCCATTTTGTTGTAACCACGCGGTTCCTGGTCCGCGGTCGAACATTGCTATTTTTAAATGCTCTTGTTTAATAAGCGGGAGTGACCTGAGTTGTTCTGGAATAGTAATATTATCCCAGCCACGACCTTTAGCAATCAACAAAACATAGGTTGAATGATAATAAGAATCTGTTGTTGCGGTAAAGTCAAAACCTGCTGGTACGCCTATAATGACATCACATTTATATTGCTCAGTATCGCCAATGGTTGCTTTTAAGGTATTACGTACAAAACCAATGCGCTGAGGAAACCAATAATATTCAACTTGCTGATTAAGTTGTTTAGCAAACAGTTCGGCAATTTTATTTTCATAGCCGTCTTGTTTCTTGCTTGAATAGGGTGGGTTCAAAGGGTCGGCACACACTCGAAATTTTTCGCTTGCGTGGCTGGATAGTGCTACTGCACTTAATATTAAAGCAGAAATCAGTGATTTTGATGGATGTAAAGCTAACATGAGTAATCTTAAATTAAAGTAGGATGTGTAGGGTATGCATCGCATACCATTCAACATAAAGTAATACATAATATATACCCTACAGCAGAAACAAAAAAGCCCCGGCTAATAAAATATTAGCCAGGGCTTTTTAGGTTTAAGTTAATCTAAAAGATAGATTATCTTAGTTAGGTAATGCGAATACAGTAAATACACCACCTAATTTAGTGAAGGAGCTTAAGCTTCTATATGCTCCTACTGCACCTAGACCTTCAGAGTTTGAATCATCTTCACCTGAATCAAGTCCAGCTGCGATACCGATACCAGCCCAACCGCCGATACCTGAAAGTACGCCAACATATTGTTTACCTTTGTAAGACCATGTATTTACGTTACCGATGATGCCAGAAGGTGTTTTGAATTTATATAATTCTTTACCTGTTTTAGCATCAACCGCTTTTAAGTAACCTTCTAATGTACCGTAGAATACTATGCCACCTGCAGTTGCAACAGAGCCAGACCAGACTGAGAAAGTTTCTTTGTTAGACCAGGCAATTTTACCTGTAGTTGCATCAAAAGCAGTGAACTGACCTAGGTTAGTTGTACCATCTGGTTTACCTGTAAGTACGTCTGCACCTGCTGGCATCATGCTTAAAGTTGCACCAACATAGGGCTGCCCCGCAGTATATGAAACTTCAAATGGTTCGTATTCCATACATAGGTGGTTACCTGAGATATAGAATAGGCCGGTTTGTGGCGAGTAAGATACAGGCTGCTGGTTTTTAGAACCTAATGCCGCAGGACACGTGCCTACAGTATTAACATCTTCACCATTAGCTTCTGTGCTGTATTTAGGATCCAATACTGGACGACCTGATTTCATATCAATGTGTGTTGCCCAGTTAACTGATTGATCAAATTTTTCAGCAACTAACAATTCACCAGTAACGCGGTCTAATGTGTAACCAAAACCATTACGGTCAAAATGCACGATAGTTTTGCGCATTGTACCTTTAACTTTTTGGTCAACTAAAACAGTTTCATTGATACCATCATAATCCCACTCGTCATGTGGAGTCATTTGGTAAACCCATTTAACTTCACCCGTGTCAGCATCACGTGCCCACAAAGACATTGACCATTTGTTGTCACCAGGACGTTGTACAGGGTTCCAGGTAGAAGGGTTACCAGAACCGTAATACACTAGATTTAGTTCTGGGTCATAACTGAACCATCCCCAAGTAGTACCACCACCGATTTTCCATTGGTCGCCTTCCCATGTATTCGTACCTGAGTTTTTGCCCACAGGCGTAACTTTGCCATCTTTCCAGGTTGTTGATTTTGTAGGATTCATAATAGTATCGCCATCAGGACCCATACTATAACCTTTCCAAACCAATTGACCTGATTTTATATCATAAGCGGCCAAGAAACCACGTACTCCAAATTCACCACCAGAAATACCGGTAAAAACTTTGTCTTTAACAACTAAAGGCGCTTGTGTGTTAGTCATCCCTAATTTAGGATCACCATTTTGTACACTCCAGATACGTTTTCCCGATTTAGCATCTAAAGCAGTTAACACAGTATCAGATTGTTGCAGGAAGATTTTACCATCACCGTAAGCTAGACCACGGTTAACCGTGTCACAGCACATAACCGGAATAGTAACGTCTGCATCCATAGTTGGTGTATATTCCCAGATAACAGATTGTGTTGCTTGATCAATCGCATAAACTGTATTAGGAAATGGCGTATGGATATAGATAATATCGTCAATTACTAATGGGCCACCTTCGTGTCCACGTAATACACCTGTTGAAAAAGACCATGCTGGTTGCAAAGTTTTAACATTATTGGCATTGATCTGGTCTAATTCACTATAACGCGTACCTGCGTAGTTGCCGCCCCAGGTTGCCCAGTTAGCAGGGTTACTGGTTAATTTCTCAACACCACTATTTGCAGATGTAATAAAAGGCGTTGCAAGTAAAGCTGCTACAGATGAAGCAAGTAGTAAGCTTTTTAAAGGCTTCTTCATATAATTCCTCCAAAGATTCTATTAAAAAATAGATCTGTGTTTGTTGTTGTTAAGACTAATATTAGTTTTAAGCTTAAACGAAGTTGAATGTCATTTTGCTCCCGAGCTACGGGTAATTCCAAACACTTCAGCTTATTAAATTTAATGATTTTGAGGTAAAAGTCAACTTTTAACTCAGATGATTGTGCTGGGTAAACTTAGTTACTTATTACTAATTCAGTGTAAGCTATTGGTAAAGCATCATTTATTACGACATAATTTTCCTTTTGAGTAGAATTAATTAGATGACATTATTATGACAGAAAGATGGGATACAAATTGATGACTTTACCTGATATTTTATTGATTATGTCCGGGTTACTGGTGTTATCTATGATGGCTGATAGTATCTGTCGTCATTTAGCCATCCCTTATACTGTTTTATTGGTAATATTAGGCTTGGCGGTGAACTATTTTGCGAATGATGTGCAGATTTTGAATTTACATCATTTCAGCCAGTTTCATTTGACCTCGGAGTTAGTGTTATTTATCTTTCTGCCCGCATTGATTTTTGAATCAGCATTGTCACTAGATGCGCGTGCCTTAATGAAAAATATAGTCCCGATATTAATGCTGGCCATTGTTGGTATGCTTGTGTCAGTGGCACTCGTTGGTTTCGGGGTATGGTGGTCTCTGGGCTTGCCGCTAGTTGTAGCCTTATTGTTTGCTAGTTTGATTTCTGCCACAGATCCCGTGGCTGTTATTGCTCTATTTAAAGAATTAGGTGTTTCCAGACGCTTAAATGTTTTGGTGGAAGGCGAGTCATTAATGAATGATGCCACTGCAATTGTGTTATTCAATATATTAATGATGTTGCTGGTAGAGGACCAATTTTCGTTTGCTAATGGCTTACAGGCTGTAGAGGAGTTTTTTAAGGTTTTTTTTGGTGGTATTGTTGTCGGAGTATGTGCCGGCGTAGTCGTTAGTGAACTTTTGGTGCGCTTATATCATGGTAATCAAAGTATTCCGGTGGTTTTATCGCTGGTACTGGCTTATTTCAGTTTTATTTTTGCCGAGCATGAATTGCATGTTTCAGGAGTTATGTCCGTTTTATCAGCGGCGATCACTTTAAACATTGCTGGCTTGAGTCGCTTATCAAAACAAACCATTGATAATATTCATGTCACGTGGCAATTTATGGTTTTAATTTGTAATTCATTGTTGTTTATTATGATTGGTTTATCAGTTGATTTAGTACAGTTGGCTGAATTTTGGCATGCTATTTTGCTGGCAGTATTCGCGGTCTATATCGCACGTGCAGTGAGTGTCTATGTTTTAATTCCTTTAACTACACGAAGCTTTTCTTTAACAAGAATCAGTTGGCCTGAGCGACATATAATGTGGTGGGGAGGGCTAAAAGGCGGCTTGGCGATTGCCATTGTTATGTCTATTCCTGAAACCATGCCTGAGAAGCCTTTATTAGTGAGTTTAACTCTGGGCGTCGTGCTGGTTTCCTTACTGGTCAATGCGCCAACGATTCACTGGTTAATGCATTTTTTGAAAATGGATTTATTAAACCAGAGCGAGCAGGCTGAACTTAATCAGACTATGCAGCAAGCGACTCAATCCGTTAATAAGGTTCTGCATCAATTTGCAACCTTGCATATCCTGGATAGTACGATGGAATCATCGCTTGAGTCCAAGTTGCACCGCACTCTGGATCTTGTTCAGATTAGCCTGTCTGATCAGCAGTTGCTGCGAAATGCGCACCTACAGGCATTACAGGCTGAGACAGAAGAGATTGAATATCTTTATGAAATAGGTATGGTTAATTATTATACTCTAGTCACTTTTAAGGATATTTTACGTGTCGACCGGGAGCACAGTATCGATTATTTTAATGCGCTGGGTAATGACTGGCTGCAGCCTAGTATATTGTTAGGTTTTGAACGCTTTATCATCCATGCTCTGAGTGAAAAAGAGTGGACTCAAGGTTTATTAACTCACTATCAGAAGCGCCGTTTTGCGAATAAAGTCCTTCATGATATTGCTGGCGTATTAATGGCGCATCAGGGCTTGAAAGTAATCAAACAGATGATTAATGATGGGCTTGATGCAGAATTAATCAAGCCTATTCAGCAAGGGTATCAAAAACGCTTAAAACGTCGACAAAATCGCCTGTATTATTTTAGCGACAATTACCCCTTGTTTTATCAGAGCTATGAAGCTTTTGTATTTCAAAAAGTTGCTTTGCGTTATTCATTGCAATTGGTGCAGAAAAGTCATGAACAGGGGATGATTAGTGCTAAAGTATTGCAGCTTATCAGTCATAAATTAACTGATTCATTAGAGCAAGTGTCATTTTTTAAAATGTCATTGCCTATTGTAAAGCGACATGCATGGCTTAATCGAGTCCCCCTGTTTGAAAATCTCCCCGAAGACTTTTTAAAGAAAATGGGGCAGGAAACTGCCTATGTTAATTTTTTACCTGGAGATACTGTTTTCTATCAAGGTGATGTAGGCGATTCACTGTATATTCTTTTAAGTGGTCAGGTAAAGATATGGATTGCAAATGAGGCGGGTGAGAATCAGTTAGTAGCAGAACGAGGTGAGGGTGCACTTATTGGTATTCGAGCTTTATTAAAAAATGGTAACAGATCGGCAACGGTAGAAGCAAAAACCTATGTGACCTGTTTACGTTTATCGGCTAAGAATATATTGCAATTTTCTATAGAAAATGAAGTATTAGGCGAGCGTTTACAAAAAATGGGATTATTAAAAAAATAATGGATCAGCAACAACAAATTGAGGAATTTTTTGCCGACGATGGCAAATTAGCAAAAGTGATTCCTGGCTATTTGCCGCGTGTGGCACAAGTAGAAATGGCACAAGCCATAGCCCAAAGTATTGAAAATAAAGAGCACGTTATCGTTGAGGCAGGGACAGGGACTGGAAAAACCTTTGCCTATCTGGTGCCGGCAATTTTATCTGGTAAAAAAGTCATTGTTTCGACGGGAACCAAGAATCTGCAAGATCAGTTATTCAACAAAGATGTCCCGCTTATTCGAACAGCGATGACAGTGCCATTTGCCGCCGCGTTATTAAAAGGGCGCGCTAACTATCTGTGTACCTACCGATTAGAGCTAGCTATACACTCAAACCTGGGCTTTAGTCGTGAAGCAGCAGCTGATCTGGCTAATATTAAAAAATGGTCCAAGAGCACGCGCACAGGTGACATTTCAGATATGCCTGATGTGATGGAGTCCAACCCTATCTGGGGGCAGGCAACATCGACTCGTGAGAACTGCATAGGTCAGGAATGCCCTGAACATGCAGAATGCTTTTTAATGAAGGCACGTAAAAAAGCTCAGGATGCGCATTTAATAGTTGTCAATCATCATTTGCTCTGTGCAGACTGGTCAATCAGAGAGACAGGTTTTGGTGAATTGCTACCCAATGCAGATGTAGTGATTATTGATGAAGCACATCAATTAGCTGATACCGCATCAAATTTTTTAGGGATGTCCCTGGGTTCAAAGCAACTCAGCGATTTAGCAAAGGATGCGTTAATGGAATATTTTCAGGATGCTAAAGACATGCCTGATTTACGTGTGGCCTGCGAAAACCTGGAGCATGAAATTAAAGATATGCGCCTGGCTTTTGGCCTGGATATGACGCGGGGTGACTGGAAGGATATCGAAGCTAACCCCAAAATTATTGACGGATTAAAGCGTTTGCAACAACATCTGGATAGTTTGGCTGATCAATTAGAACTCGCTTCAGTGCGTAGCAAAGGGCTGGAAAGTTGCTTTAAACGTGCGGAAGAACTAGAACAACAGTTTAAAAATATCTTACAGGATAGCAGTGGTAAGTGGGTGCGCTGGTATGAAACACATAAAAAATCTTTCACCTTAAATCTTACACCTCTAGATATCGCAGCAGAATTCAAAACCTTTATGGCACAGCACAGTGCAACATGGGTCTTTACTTCTGCAACCTTAAGTGTCGCACATAAATTTGATCATTTCGCTAAAAGCCTGGGGATTAGCGATCCTAAAAGCTATAGCTGGGAAAGCCCTTTTGATTTCCCCAATCAATCCCTGTTTTATCATCCCAAAGGTCTGCCTCAGCCGAATTCACCTGAATTTGTTGAAGAGATTGTAAAAGTCGCGATTCCTGTCATTAATGCCAGCAAAGGGCGCACGTTTTTCTTATTTACCAGTCACCGGGCCTTACAGGCGGCTGCGAAAATATTAGACAAACAAATCAAGTATCCGATATTAGTTCAGGGTGACAAGCCGAAAGCCATTTTACTGGATGATTTTAAGCAAAAAGGCAATGCCGTGTTACTCGGCACCGCCAGTTTTTGGGAAGGTATTGATGTACGCGGTGATGCATTATCAACCGTTATAATTGATAAATTACCTTTTTCATCACCGGGTGATCCGGTTTTAAAAGCACGTCTGGAGGCCATGGAAAGGCAAGGCCGAAAACCGTTTATTGAATATCAGTTACCTACCGCTGTTATCGCCTTGCGTCAGGGAATAGGGCGGCTAATTCGAGATGTTAATGATCGCGGGGTGTTATTACTTTGTGATCCTCGATTACTCAAAAAGTCTTACGGGCATATGTTTTTAAACAGCGTGCCAGCTATGCGCAGGACTCGTGATATCAAGGATGTTGAAGCGTTTTTTGCTGAGGAGTGAAGTTTCGCAGGAGTATGCATGTGAGTCTAGAAAATTAATCTTTTAGAATAGATAAGGAATTGTCATGGTGCGAAAAAAAATTGCAGTTTTTATTGATGTTGAAAATCTCACTCAGTGGATTAAATATGGTGGCCCAGAAAAACTGTTATCCGAACTTAGTTCTATTGGTCAAATCATTGTACGCAGAGCTTATGGAAACTGGACTAATCAGAATCTTCAGTTGTTTCAGGGAGAATTAAATCGACAAGGATTTGAGTTAATACATAATTTTCATCCTGTGAGTGGCAAGAACTCCTCGGATATTCAGTTGACAGTTGATGTGATGGAGCATGCCTTGAGGCTTGAAAGTGTAGAATGGTTTGTTCTTGCAACTGGAGACTCTGATTTTTCACCATTGTTTAGACGATTACGAGAGATGGGGAAAGAAGTCATTGGTACTGGGCCTAGATCCCCATTGAGTGAAAGTGTTAAAACATCCTGCTCGAAATTTATCTATACAGACAAAGAGAATTTTTCCGATAAAGAGGCCTTAAACTCTGCTTTAGATGATGCTATCGATTTAGCCATAAAAGCACTTAAAACATTTGATGGTCCGGTTTTGTACTCTGTATTGAAGCAAACCATGACTAATATGGATAGTGCTTTTGATGAAAAAGCTATTGGATTCAAGTCATTTACTGATTTTTTAAATACCATTGACTCTATAAATCTTACCTTTGACTCAAAAAAAAATGTCGGGAAAGTATCTTTAATTACGAAAAATGACTTTGATAGCCAGCCAGAATTAAAGGAACGTATTTCTACCGAGGAGTTGTATCGTAGTTTGTTAAGGAAAAAAGGTTGGCAGTCCATTTCTAAGAATATTTTGAGCGAAATTTACCATAATCTATTAAATTTAGAGCCATTGACTAGAGGAGATATGGTTGAGGTGATTTTGCAAAAGAATAGTGGGATAACTGCCTCAGATACTAGGAAAGCCTTGTCCACGTTGATGAAGGCTAGTCTGTTTAATATGTGTGAACAAAGTCCTCATAAAAAAAAGGAAGAAAAAAAATGGAAAATAATACAAAGAGACGATTTTATTCGTAAAATTGATTTAGCTATAATAGTCAGATTATTAAGCGCAATTAAAGAAAATAATTTAGAGATTTATTGGAGCGTTATTTTAAATATCTTGTATGGCTTATATAGTGAAAAAGACGTCAAACAGTTAATATCTGAGGTTAATGAACTGCAACTGGAAAATAATTAGGAGAAAATATACCTTCATTATCAAAGGAAAGCTAGGGGAGCCTCAGTTCTAACATTACAACATTTAGAATCTAAGGGTCAGCACGGTAGGTCCGATTAGCGTAGTGTAATCGGACGTATGTTATTCATCGCTGCCCACCGAAATATTTATATCGCCTCCCCAGTTCGGCAAATAAATACCCTGAGCAACGTATTGATGAAAAGTAGAGTAAGGCCAATCTATAACACGTCTTACCAATTCTTGTTTCAAAGGATTCACATGCACGTAGTCGATATGGCGCTGATAGTCCAAATCGTCACAAATGGAATGCTCCCAATAATGCCGTTGCCATATTCCCCGTTCTCCTGCTGATTCTCTTATCTCAGAGCGTCGTTCGGTTTTTGGTAAGGCGCGTGAGAAGCCGCTTTTAATTAAACGCCAACGCATACTAAAATTACTGTCATTTGGCGGCAATGTCCAGACACAATGCAAATGATCCGGTAATACAACCCATGCATCGATTTGAAAAGGATGACGTTTACGAACACGTCGCACCGTATCGCGTAACAAATTGATCTCTCGTATCAATGAGTTGTTATCATGCCGTTGCAATAGATTAACCGTAAAAAAATAGGTTCCCCCAGGAATGAATGCTCGTCGATAATTGGGCATGATGTGTATTGTTATGGAATGAATGTTAGCTTAGATAATCATTCGTCCGATTACGCTGCGCTAATCGGACCTACCGTGCTCTGCTTCGTGTCAATGGGTTCGCAATTCGGGACCTGACCCTCTGCTTTTTTTTCTCCATATGTTGCTGAATATCCATTCGGTCATGCAAGACTCGAACAATCGATATATCATCATTTTCAATAATATAAATAATTAGGTGTTTTCTATGATGATGTATCTTAACGGCAGGATTGAATTCAACACGATCAGGGCCAAGATTTGGCATCTCCGCAAGGAATTGACATTTCTCTTTTAGTGCTCCTATATACTGGTCAGCCTTATTTTCACCATAATTAATAAAACCGTATCGATAGATTTCAACTAAATCATTTTCGGCTTCTTTAGAGAAAACATATAGATTCATGACCTATTTTCTTTCAATTCTTCCCGGGCTTGATTAA
>Ga0208648_1000667_pt1 | contig 32484 bp, 29 predicted proteins | sample AntAceMetag02UKL_FD_184772 | JGI IMG/M metagenome (GOLD analysis project Ga0208648, IMG submission 184772) | Saline lake microbial communities from Ace Lake, Antarctica - Antarctic Ace Lake Metagenome 02UKL (SPAdes) (version 2) | ecosystem: Environmental > Aquatic > Non-marine Saline and...
GACGGCGACAACGTCACACGCCTGGGAAGTCAGTAATCCGTCGAGAATGTTGGAGCAGGGACCGGATCGTCAGCGCGCTCCTGGCACCTGACCCGGGGGAGTGTCATCCATCGTTGGGCCTCCGAAACTGATAGGTGAACAATCGGATGGCCCACCGGAGACCGCAAGGTCTGTGGCGCGATCGACATCGGACTTCACCGGGGGCAACGGGTCTTCATGAAGGCGTCTTCACAGCTGGGGTTGTTCTTTGCCACCACTTCCACCAGGGCTTCCTGGCCGCTCGCCCATGGCTCCCATCGCAAAGGGGATAGCGGCGGGAGCGGCCGCAGCCGCACACCTGCACGGTGCCAGGCTCCGCCAGCACCACCTCACGGGCAATTAATCCGCTGCCGAGGTGGGCACCATCGCAAAACCAGCCCTGGCGGGAGCGGCCGCAGCTGCAGAGGTAGGAGCGGCCGGCTGGCAGATCCAGGCCCTGCGGGCCTTCCACAGGGGGATCGGACTCTGGCCTCCCCACACAGCCCTCCGATCAATGCCTGATATCAGTCTTCCAGAGGTGGATTCCTTTTTGCCTGCTGCCGGCAGACCTGTCATCGGCGATTCCCAGACCCCATCCCTGGATCGGGGCCCCATGGGCTTCGTGGTTCAGATCCACCAGGCAGCGGCCGCAAACAAAATCAGCGGTCAGCCAGCACCGTCACCACCACGCTGCGCGACTCGCGTGGCCCGTCGAACTCGCAGAAGAAGATGTTCTGCCAGCGCGAGAGGCCCAGCTTTCCGTCGATCAACGGAATCGTTTCCGATGGACCCACCAGGCCGGCTTTGAGGTGGGCATCACCATTGCCGTCCTGCGCATCGTGCTTCCACACCCCCTTGGGGATCTGCTGGCTGAGAAAATCGATCACGTCCTCCTGCACGCTCTCATCCCAGTTCTCCTGGATCATCACGGCCGCTGTCGCGCCCTGGGCATAGACGTGCACCAGACCATCGGAGGCGCCACTGCGATGAACCACGGCAATCACGGCCTCGGTGATGTCCACCAGCTGCTGGTTCCGATGGCTGGCGAAGTGCAGCAACTCACGCATGGCGGCAACAGGGGGCGAGACAATCTCAGACCTGATGATCGGCATTCCTGGCACTAATGGCCTCTCCCCTGCAGATCCGCCCATGTGAGCCGGCCGACTGGCCTGGGGTGTGGCGGCTGCTGGAGCCTGTCTTCCGCGCCGGTGAAACCTTCCCCCACGACCCGGCGATCACCGAGACCGAGGCGAGAGTGCTGTGGGTGGAGCAGAGCCAGGCGGTAATGGTGGCGCTCGATGGCGATGGAGCGGTGGTGGGCAGCTACTACCTCAAGCCCAATGCCTTGTGCCTTGGCGCTCATGTGGCCAATGCCGGTTATGTGGTGGCAGGGCACTGCCGGGGTGTAGGCCTCGGCAGCCTCCTCTGCCAGCACTCGCTTGAGGCGTCCCGGCGGCTGGGGTTTCGATCCATGCAGTTCAATCTGGTGGTGAGTACCAACACCGCCGGGATCCGCTGCTGGAAGCGCAATGGATTTCGCACCATCGGCACCCTGCCTGGGGCTTTTCGCCACAGGCAACTCGGTTACGTGGATGCCTATGTGATGGTCCAGAGCCTCTTGGAGAGTCCAGCTGCATGAGAGCTGCATGAAGGCTGCATGAGAGAGGTGTTGCTGACAACCTTGCTGGCCCTTTCATTGCTGCCGGCTGCGGTTGCCGGCCCCGACGGCCGCGCCACTGCCACTGTCGTCTCCATCGGTGATGGCGACACCATCCGGTTGATTGAAGGCGGCAAGCGGATCACGGTGCGCCTGGCCTGCATTGACGCCCCGGAGCTGGCCCAGGCTCCCTATGGCGAACAGGCCCGCAACTATCTGCAGAGCCGGTTGAAGATCGGCAGCAAGGTGCACCTCCTTTCTCAGACCGTGGATCGCTATGGCCGCACCGTGGCCGAAGTGATCGGGGAGATCAACTTGAACCTGGCGATGGTGGAAGACGGGATGGCCTTTGCGTATCGGCAATACCTCGGCCAATGCGACGAGAAGGCCTATCTCGATGCCGAATTCAGAGCCAGCCGGCGCCGCTACGGGGTGTGGCAGGTGCCTGGCGGAATCACCAGGCCCTGGGACTTCCGACGCAGCAGAAGATCATCGCGATCTGCTGCTGATTCCAGATCCGTTCCTGCTGGCCGCCGCTATCGCTGCAGCGAGATCGGCTCCTATGCCCGCGCCCAGGAACTGCTGCGCCAGGGTCACAGCTATCTCGATGGCAACGGCGATGGGGAAGCCTGCGAAAGTCTGCGCCCTTGAAATGACGGTTGGCCGCACCTTTTACGCCAAAACCCTCTTCCATCTTGCTATGTTGGTTCCATTCATGCTTTACATCAATGGCCCTTGTTGGATCTGATCTGCTCGCCAAAGTCAAAGAACTTGGAGATGGCTCCAAATCTGATCTGGTGCGAGCTGCTGGTTACGTGAGCAGCAAGAAAGATGGCAGTGAGCGCCTGAATTTCACGGCCTTCTACGAGGCCCTGCTGGAGGCCAAAGGCCTCAGCTTTGGTGATGGCACTAGCAAAGGACGCGGCAGTGGTGGGCGCAGCTTGAGCTACACCGCCAAAATCCAGTTCAACGGAAATTTGCTGGTGGGCAAGGCTTACACCGCCCTGCTTGACCTCAAGCCTGGCGATGAATTCGAGATCAAGCTGGACAAGAAGCAGATCCGGCTGATTCCTGCTGGTGCGGTTGACGACGAAGAATGAGGCGAGCGTGCAGCTCTGTTACGGCTGACGTCACGGCCTCCACTGCGGTTGGTGCGATGAACAACTTTCCCTAGCGTGATTACCACTGGTGCTTGGTCACGGTGCAGGAAAACCAGCTCGTCAAAAACTGCCTGCGACGGCACGGTGGCGCCTTGTTGTTCGTGGCACCGGAGTGGAGCGAGGCTCAGCGATCTGTGCAATGCCAGATCGTCGATGTCTTTGCGCTGAAAGTGGTGACCGGTTTCACCTGTGATCCCCACGGCAGGTTGCTGCTGGAGGCCGATCCCACGGTGGCGTCTGGCCGCAGCTGGTCGCTGACCAAGGCCTGCCAGCTGGCGCGTAACGACGCCAGACCAAAGCGTTGGGTGGTGCTGCAGCGCAACACCAGAGCCTGGGGGCTGTTCTGGGCAGGCGGCGGGCTGCATCGCTGCCGGCAGGAACTGCTGCAGACCACGCCATCGCCAACACTGAGTTCCGCCATCGTCCCGGTGACGCCGGAAGCGGTGCTGAAGCTGGTCCTCAATCTGCAAGTGGAGGACAAGCCCGCAGAGAAGGCAACCCAAACGGTTATTGCTCCTGCTCCTGCTGCAGTGGCTGGCTCTGGAGTTCTGCGGGCTGTTCTGTGGACCTCCCTGGCCTGGCTTGCCGTGCTGGGAGTAACCGCTGCAAATTTCCTGGGAGTGCTGCAGGAACAGGACCGCAAGCTGGAGCTGCTGCTCGAGCGGCTGCCAGCAGCGGCTGCCAATCGCTGATCAGCAACCCGTAGGCCCCATGGGCAGCGGGCTACGACTCAGCTGCCGCCGGAGGGCCCGGCCTCCTCACGCGGGGCTGCCGCATAGCGCTCCCACTGCTGCTGTTCCTGCTCGCTGCGGATCTGCTGGATGCGGCTGAGGAATTGCTCGATCACCGGCAGCGCCACCTGCCGCAGGAAGTGCCGTTCAGTGGCTGAAAAGGGCGCTCCATGGGCCCGTCTGGCCTCGGCAGCTGAGAGAACGGCGCGGATGGCCTCGCGGCAGCTGAGCAGGAGCAGCACGGGATCGGTGCCGCTGGTGATGGGACGGGGCATGGCAGCAGGCGCCTTATGGGCGCGCAGGCGGGACGCCCTTACCGCCGCACCGCATGGCAAGGGTCGGCCGTCAGGCCGACTTGCACCGCCCTTGCCGCGGGGCGGACGATGGGAAGACCCGCCGCTAACACCCTTGCATCGCAGTTTGCTCATGGCCTCAACCAGCCCCGCTCCCCTGCCAGCCGCAAAGCTTCTTCTGTGGCATCGATACAGCGCCTGGCCCGCCGCTTGAGGTCGTCCTGGCCCTGGGACCGCAGCAGGTAGGCCTCCATTGCTTCTGGGGTTTCGATCACTGCCAGCAGACCGCTGCTGCGCGCACCGATGGCGGGATCGTTCAGTAGGCGGCTCACCAGATTCAGTTCCCAGAGGTTCGCTCCCATGCCGCCGGGTTGAAACAGCTGCTGGTACAACGCGTTCAGGCAGCTTTGCTTGAGCGAATCCAGCTGGCCGGCGCGCAGGCGACGGCTGTTGGGCAGACCCTCTGCTGGGTTAGCAGGGATGGCTACCCGCCGGCCACTCGGCTGACACCAGATCCTTCCTGTTCCCAACCATTTCAGCCCAGCTCAAGGCAGGCCAAGCCGTAGAGGTCTTGCAGCGGTAGCTGGGGTGGCCCACCGCGGTACATGCGCATCGTGTGGCTCACTACCGAGAAGCCCGCAGACCGCAGCAGCGGCCTAGAGCGGGGGTTGGCTTCCGGCGCGTCGATCAACACCGGGCCATGGCGGTGGGCGGTCAGCTGATCGATCAGGGCCTGCGCAATGGGGCTGCTGTCAGCAATCAGCGGCCCTAGCCGCCAGCCCCCCGTCGCTTCTGAGCCAGGCAGCAGGCAGGGCCTGATGCGGCCGTACCCGCGACAGCAGCCCTCGGCGTCGAGCGCCACCAGAACTGCGCCGGAGTCCGGCTCCCCCAGCCAGCGGCCCAAAAAGAGCGGCCGGGGAGTGGCCTCATGGCGGGCGTCATAGTCCTGCACCACATCCTTGGGCACGGCGGCTGCCGGCAGCAGGGTGATCCCCTGTGGTTCGGGCGCAGCGGCGGCGCGATCCCCCCGGCCAGCTGTGTCCCGCCGCCAGCGCAGGGTTGCGCCTGCGGCGGTGAACCCCCAGCCGGTGTAGTCCACCAATCGAGCATCGGCCGCCTCCAGTCCTACGCAGGCCACCCCCTCAAGGTGGGCCAGGGCCCGCTCCCAGAGAGCCACGCCGTAACCATGGCCGCGATGCTCAGGGCGGACCAGGAACAGCCCGATAAAGCCGTATTGGTCGTCGTAGCGGACGCCGACGATACACCCCACAGGCTCGCCGTTAAGGCAGCCCACCCATAGGCCGTCAGAATCGGTGTCGCGATAGTCGTCGACGTCGCATGGGCCTGGGCAGAAGCCTTCCCGCCGCGCCCACTCGGTCACCTGGGGCAGATCTGCAGGCCGCATGGGCCGGATCGAATAACCGGACATGGGCGAGGTTTGGGAAGGTTGCTGGACCAGGCTCCAGCTGTTGCGGCAGCAACCGTTGCTTTCGTGCCTAATTATGGAAGCCGAGGCGTTTCCCTTGATCGATGGACCCGACGCCGCGCCGGCCTCCGTGCTGCTGGCCCATGGGGCCGGTGCACCGATGGACAGCCCGTTCATGGCTGCGATCGCCGGCAGCCTGGTGCTGCAGGGCTGGCGGATCGTGCGCTTTGAATTCCCGTACATGGCCCGGCTGCCCGGTGTCAACTACGTAGGCGGGCGCGTCAATTACGTAGGCGGGTTCCGCCCGGTTCTCCCCCTGCCATGGCAGGGGGAGGCGACAGCAAAAACTGAGCCACCGCAGGCGACACGACACATGGCCCACCTTGCCCCGGTCCTCTGCCATTGAGCCGGGACCTTCTGGTCGGCCCCAGACGTCAAGCCCGTTGGCTGGCGCTCTTGTTGTCGTCCCGCCTGAGCGATGCAGCGGAGCGCACGAGCCGGCGGATCCCACGGTCCGGCGGCAGCGCGGAGCGCATCACCGGCACCTGGTGCCAGGGGTTGTTGGCCGTTGGCGGGTAATTGACGCCTGGTCGCGGCGACGAATCAGCCCGTGTTGGGGCGACCAAGGCGGCGGGCCCGCTTGCGGCGGTAGCTCTCGCCATTCATCTGAATCAGCGTGCTGTGATCCACCAGCCGGTCCACCGCCGCCACGGTCATGGCACTGGTGGAGAACACGTTCTCCCACTCGCTGAACGGTTGGTTGCTGGTCACCAACAGGGATTTCCGTTCGTAGCGGTGCATCACCAGCTCAAACAGCACGGAGGTCTCGGCCTCGTCCTTGCGCACGTAGCTGATGTCGTCGATCACCAGCAGGGCAAAGCGATCCAGTCGGGTCAGTGCCTTGGCCAGGGCGTAGTCGGCCTTGGCGCGCTGCAGCTCCTGCACCAGGGTGGTGGCGGAGAAGAAGCGTGCAGAGCGGTCCAGGGCGATCAGGCTGCGGCAGATGCCAGCCGCCAGGTGGGTTTTTCCCACACCGCTGGGGCCAAAGAGAAGCAGGTTCTCGGCGCGGTCCAGCCAGCCGGTGTCGTGGGCGAGCTGCTCGATCTGGGGACGCTCCAGATCCGGGATGGCGTTCCAGTCGTATTCCGCCAGGGTCTTGGGGACCGGTAGCTGGGCCTCATGCAACAGCCGCCGCTGACGGGTCTGATGCCGCTGCTGGTGTTCCTGCTCCGCCAGCACGTAGAGGTAGCTGGCTGGACTCCAGCCATCGGCTGTGGCCTGCTGCTCGGCCGCCTGCCACTGGCTGCGGAACTGGGGCAGTTTCAACTGTTTCAACAGGGATGGCAGAGCCGTTTCCAGCGCCGGCCGGCTGGGGGGTTCCACCCAGGAGTTCGTCATAGCTGCTGAGGGTGTGTTCAGGGATGTCGAGCTGTGGCATGGCCGCCAGGCCCCGGGGGGGCCGCAGGCCGTAGTGATCGCGCAAGGCAGTGAGATAAAGCTCACCGCGGCGCAGCTGACGCCGTAGATAGCGCTCCACATCGGCCAGGTCGTCGGTTCTGGCGGCGACATGGAGGGCGTCCACCATGACCTTGGCCGCCTCATCCGGCGGCAGGGCCGCCAGGAGTTGGCGCCATAGCTGCCGCCAGTTCTCTCCTGGGAACAGGTCGGACTGCAGCTGGGCGCGCAACAGCGCTCTTGGCTTGCGCCTGAGGCTCTCGATCACATGACGGAAATCGATCCGCCGCAGGGGCCCGCTCTGGCCCGCTCGCCGATGCCACCGTGGCAGGGTCTCCACGAACTGGCTGCGCAGGAACAGATCCAGCCGGTCATGGCGTAGGTGCACCGTCAGCTGCTGACTGATCAGCCGTGAGGGGACGCTGTAGGTGACCGAGCGCACCTCGATCGTGCTGGTGCTCCGCACCCGCGCCACCACAGGCTCGTAGTCGGCAAAGCGCTCCACCGGCAGGGGCTGCAGATGCAGCTGCTCTATCTCCAGGTTCCCCTGCACCTGGTAGCGGCTGTTGAGGGTGTTGGTGACTTCGGCGACCAGCTGCCGGTATTCGGCCTCCGTGGCGAATTCGCGGCTACCGCGCTGGATCAGCTGCTGCTCCAGCCGGTGTTTCCAGTGCCGGTGCGGACCCTCGATCGCGCCGTTCTCGTGGGCGACGCCGCGGTTGTTGCGGGTGGCGATCACTCCAAGATGGGCGCAGAGCTCGCGGTAGCGGCTGGTGTAGTCCCCCGCGTAGCTGCCGTCGCGGTTGCGGAAGCAGGCACTCAGGCTGTCGGTGCGGTGCTCCGCCGGCACCCCACCGCAAAGGGCGAGAGCGTTCTGCAGTGCCTCGGACAGGGCGACAAAGCTCTCGCCGCCGTGGATCACTGCCACGTGACACCAGCCCGAATAGGGCAGACGGAAGTGGAACAGCCGGTGCTCCAGAACCTCCCCACCGATCGTGATCGGCTCGCCTTTGAGCAGCGTGAAATCCGAGATCCCCAAAACGCCGGCGCGGTGCTCCTGCAGGAACATCACCTCCTGGGCCGGGCCATTCAGGGCCCGCCACTGCTCGACGCGGCGCTGGAGAGTGCGCTTGCGCCGGTACCACTCCTCTCCTGGCCTGATCTGCTCGAGGTGCAGCAGCAGGGTCTGGGGTTCCAGCTGCGGCGCCTTCTCAAGCATCGGCACCAGCACGCTCTGCCACACGTCCGCCAACGGATCGGCACGGGTGCGCCAGTGGCGGCGCCGCTGCTGTTGTTGACCCTGGGGCTGCAGGTCCCCCCGATCAATTCGCTGGGCGCTGCGCACCGAGATCCCCACCGCATCAGCCGCCACCTGCTGACTGAGCCCATCGGCCCGTTTGGCCATGTACCGCTCCTTGATCCGCAACGACAAAGGGGCGGGCATGACAACGCTCCAGACCGGAATCGGAGCCCTGTTGTCGCGTCTTGAGACCCGCCTATGTAGTTGCGCGGACCCGCCTACCTAATAGTCGCCGAACAGCCCGGCAGCGAATCCTGAGCAGGCGTCAGGGACCCGATCGGATGCCGGTGCTGCTGGAGGCGTTCCGTCAGCAGGCGCGGCTTGAGCAGATGGAGCAGCCCGACCGGCCGCTGTTCATCGGCGGCAAGTCGATGGGCGGCCGGGTGGCCAGCCTGCTGGTCGATGAGCTGACCGCCAGCGATGGGGTGCGCGGCTGCCTCTGTCTGGGCTATCCCTTCCACCCGCCCGGCAAGCCGTTGCAGCTGCGCACCGTACACCTGGCCGCCTTGCAGACGTCCACCCTGATCCTGCAGGGGGAACGGGATACGTTCGGTCGCCGCGAGGAGGTGGAGACCTACGCCCTCTCGCCGCAGGTGCAGCTGCGCTGGATCCCCAGCGGTGACCACAGCTTCAAGCCCACCCGCAGCTCCGGGCTCAGCGAGGCGGAGAACTGGGCCACGGCGGTGGCCTTGAGCGATCAGTTCCTCCGGGAGCTGCTCAGCGGCTGAGCCCTGGCTTCCCAGAAGAAGGTCATCGCCAGGAAGGGCCAGTTGGTGGTGTTGCTGCAGCATGAAGTGCCCCTTGATCTCGGCTCGTCGATGCCCGGACCCGAGCCGATTCGCTCCATCGACCCAGGCACCCTTGATGGCGCGGCGCTCTACCGGCTGTGCACCAGCCTGGTGGTGCCGCGGCCGATTGCCTGGGTGAGCACGATCAACAGCGAGGGGCAAGCCAACCTGGCGCCGTTCAGTTTCTTCAATGCCGTGAGTGATCAGCCGGCGGTGTTAATGGTGTCGATCGGTGCCCGGCGCGATCGGGAGAAGGACACCCTGCGGAATATCCGCCAGACCCGCTGCTTTGCGGTGCATGTGGTGGATGACCGGCTCGCCCGGGCGATGAACATCACCGCCACCGATTACCCACCCGGCACCAATGAATTTGAGGCCGCTGGACTCATCGCCGTACCCAGCAGCCGGATCGCGGCCCCGCGTGTGCAGGATGCCGCCGCCTGCCTGGAATGTGAGCTGCTCGAGCTGATCCCCGTGCCCGGCACGACGTTCACCATGGCGCTGGGCCAGGTGGTGATGGTGCACGTGCAGGAGCGTTGCCTGGGCGCCTCGGGTACTGCTTCGGCGGAAGCCCTACGCCCGGTGGGCAAGTTGGCCTTGAACGACTACACGCGCCTGGGGGAGGTATTCGAGCTGGTGCGCCCCAGGCTGGCGTGATGGCCGCACGAAACCAGCAGGTTCAAGGGCAATGCACAACAAAGCCCGATGACGAGGCCACCGAGCTTTGAAAGAATTTAATTGTGGGGGCGGAGCTGCTGACGCTGGCACCTGAGGCGAGGCAGTTAACGGTGCAGTGGACGGCCGCGGAGCACACACAAACAGTGGTGTCACACGCCAGGGAAGTCAGTGATCCGATGAGAGTGTTGGAGCAGGGGCCGGATCGTCAGCGCGCTCCTGGCTGCTGCTCAGGTGGGTTGTCTTCCATGCTCTGGAGCCTCCCGGTTGTCGATGTAGTCACGATGCCGCCGGGCAAAAACTTCCGTCTCTGGGGCCCCCCCTCTCAGGGCAAGGGCCCGCTGCAGTGGCACCTCGACAAGGTGGAGGCCACCATCTCTGGCTGGAGCTGAAGGCATCTTTAGGCTTGAAATGCGCATAGAGCTCGGTGGTGAGATCAGAGCAACTGCTCGGGAGCACCTAAGCCCTGAGCGAAATGGCTTCCTGAGAAAGATGCTACTTACATGGTTGGAGTTTCATGCGCGGGGGCAGGCATCCCTCTTTAATCATTGCCAGCGTCGACCGTCTATACCGTGGTACCTACACGCACTAATGTCCACAAAATATCTTCACAACGAGGGGCGGACTTCCCGTCCCTCTCCCATGATCCAAGCCACCAACGACAGCACCCCAAATAGCAAAATCTGCAAGCGCATTATCAGCGCCAGCGCTGGTGCCTATGTTTACTCAGCGGCGCGATGTAGGGTGCAGGTCAGATGGTGTTACGGAACTATGGCTACTGCAGCCAAGGGCCATATAGCATAACGTACTCCCTGTGCAATCTCTTCCTCGGAGGGAATTCGGAGGATGGATATGAGCTCTTGCTCAATATCTGGAAGATCTGCACGGGTACTCACTGACTGAGGATCCTTCACTCTGCTGGAGGAGTTCAGTGCTCGAACTAGCCGGGCTCTCGCCTCTCCAGCCACCTCTACAGGTGCAGTCTCTGCCCCCACCATGTAGAGCCGCAACTCCACTGAGCTTTCCGTCCACCGCCCAGCCTCATGTCTGAGTTGCTGCCTAAGTAGGAACAGAGCGGTCAAGACATCTCGGCCTTTAACGTCCATTTCAAGGTTTGGTGAAAGGTTAACAAATGCTATTCCCGCCGAGCGATTAGGGGTCAGTACCTCGCGCAGGCTGCGTTGCACCCAGTCGAGGTTCAATCCGAGATTCGCGGCGAGTCCACCGTCAGCCCCTGTGGCAGTCAATCCACCTGTATCGCCACAAGCGTAGACATTCCCATTTGCTTGAATCGTCATTACATTCTCTTCCACAGCGACGATTTCGTCGTTCGAGAACACAAAGGAAGAAAACGTTGCACCGGGACCATCGGTGGCACCGCAGTACTTGACAAGAAAAGCACCCAGGTCCGCCCAGAGAGCCTCGCCAGGGTTCGCGGCTCGGATGAGCTCGGCCTGGTGCCGGTACGCGTCGTCGAAGCTGCTCCACGTTCGAAAGCCTTCATTCACCAGCCGTCCTATCTCCTCGGCGTCGGGTGACCCAAGGTCAAGCGGTCCAGAGACGTCACCCAAGATGGCCTCCAACTCCTTTGGAGGAACGAGAGACATAACGCGACTAAACAGCGTCTCAAACTGTGCCGGATCAAGTTGGCGTGCAACCAATGCCAGCTTGTCCCGCGCAATGCGGTACATATCGATTTCCCGGCTGCCTGCCGCCACCACAGTGTCAACAACAATAGTCTTGCGCGACCCAAACCGATGGACCCGGCCGATCCGCTGTTCCAGATCCATCGGGTTCCAGGGTACGTCTAGATGAATGAGATATCTGGCACGCTGCATATTGAGACCTTCTCCACCGGCCTTTGAAGACACAAGAAACCGGGGGCCATCGTCTGATTGGAAGCGGGCGACTTGCGCCGTGCGCTCATGATCAGGCTGGTTGCCAATGATGATCGCTGGCTTGATGCCATAGCGCTGCTCCAAAACCGCTGCCACGACGGAAACCGTTTCTACCGGCTGCGCGAAGAGCACAACCTTGTCGTCCTCGAACCGGTCGATCAAGTCACAGACAGCGTCCCACTTGGCTTGACATGAGCCACTTTGGATCAACTCCACGCCTTCATCGAGCAACTCCGCCAACAACTTCGGATCAGGCCGCCACTCTTCTTCATCCAAATCCTCTTCATCTTCCTCACCGATCTGTTGAAGGGCGGTGCTACCTATTTGCTTGACAAGGCGATCAAACAAGTCCGGCAGCGGCTCATCCCGTGCAGCACCCCGGTAGGGCCGCAGGGCCACTAGGGCGGCGCTCAGGGAAGGGTTTTGCAAAGTCCAGTTCAGGCGTCTAATAGCAAGCCGTATGAGGAAGCCAAGCCCAGCCTGAACGCTGGAGGCAGCCCATTGGAGTGCCTGCCCCTTGGCCCAACCCGCAGCACGTAGCCGAACTCCTTTTAGCCCATCAATGTCGTAAAGTTGTCCTACTAATGAGTACCAGTCCTCGTACTGTTTACCAAGCTCCACGACGACTGGTTTACGGATGTCACGGGAAGGGAAAAGTGGCGCTCCTCGCCAGTCTCGAACACGATCTTTTGTACGAAAGATGACTCGACCGGCTGCGCCTTTTATGTCCTTGCCGTCATCGGAGAGCAACCTCAGAATGTTGCGAAACCTGGCCTCGCTACCCTGATGTGGAGTGCCGCTCATGAGGATAAGGCGCCCTTCTTCTGGCTGACCCTTGATGAGCTGACTAACTAACTTGAAGGACTGGTTAGGCTTGCCTCCAGAGGGACTCCAGTCGGAAAGATGGTGGCATTCATCAACAATGATGACTTCCCAGGGTCCACTTTTGACTACTCTCTCTAGGTTGTCTCCGAAGACAGCTTTGTGGATACTTGCGATGATGACTCGGTCATCATCGATTCGGGCATCGGAGGCTGATCCAGCTACCCAAACGCGGGCGTCGATGTCAAGCTTCTCCCGAAACTCGCGAGCAACATTACTGACCAGCCGTGCTGGTGCTAGATACAAAATCCTGATGCGAGAATCTCTTTCCAGCAGCTGTCGAATGATCAGTCCCGCCTCGATGGTCTTTCCAAGCCCAACCTCATCACCAATTAGCACCTTCTTGAGCTCCGGGTGCTGCAAAATGTGCTGCACCAGGCTGACTTGATGCATGAGTGTGGCAGCTTTACGGGCATCCAGTCGACGCTGGGGATCTTCGGCTATAAGGAATGCGGAGTACACCCGCGCCAGAGTCCTTGCAGAGAGTGACAGCCAACCATCCCCGTCTGCAAGCTCCAGGCGTGCCAATTCAACCGCTGGGGTGGGGAGCTGTTTTGCTCGACGCTTGTCGACATTGGTCTCGACTAGCGGAGGAAGTGAATCAACTTCACAAAGCCGCCTTGGGATGCCTACCAAGTCGTAGGTGACAAAGCCAAAGTCTTCAACTGTTCTTAACAAGGCCCGTTGATGGCCGGCGTACTCGAAAAGCATCGATTTCCTCTAATCAGTTGCCATACATTCCGTTGTGCTAAGCGATCTGCCAGGGAAGCTCTCGATCGCTAAGCCAACTTCAGTCAAGATGATCCGGCGCTTCTGTGCGTCGGACCGACGGACACGTGCCTCGTGGCTCTCGACGATCAGATCAGCCGTGTCCTGCAATGGATCGCCGCCCTTCTTCAACTCATGCTGTACTTCCATTCGGACACGAGTTGCATTCTCCTGAAGGATACGAATAGCAGGATCTTTGGCCGCCGACGTCGCCACTTTGGCAAGATCTGAGAATAGATCCAAGATGCGTGCTTTGACACCTGGTCCAATGTCGTTGCCATTTTTGACGAACTGTTCGCAAGCGCTTTTGATCGGCTGTCGGATGGTTGTGGATAGCTCTGACTTCACGGTCTGACGTAGCTCATCAACGGCTTCTTTGCCAACTGTCTTGATCTGTTTGGCCAGGGCGGCAATGCGATCTTGTTGGGCCTGTAGGAGTTGCTTTTTGATTGTCGTACCCCCGTACTCATTGGCCCAATTGCAAAGCTCCTGTACAAGCTGCACGGTATCGCTTGCGAGGTCAGCCGTCTTAACGCGAATAACGCGCAACAGTTTTTGTCCCCAAACCGCCGCCATAGGTTCCATAAAGTAGCCAGTGATATCGTCCGGAAGGTTAATATTCCGGCTTCCATAGAAGGTCCCCCCCCGACGTACTGCCGCCCGCAGCGTGCCCCAATGGGCACCTCGCAGGCTGGTTAGGTAATCCTTGACGTCCTTCTCTGCAGCTATCTGGGCCTCTAGGACTAGGGCTTCAATCTTCGCTGGAACAGTTTCGTCCAGAAAGTTACGAAAGCTAGCCGCGCGAACGCGGTATTCCTCCTTCTTTTCAGCAAGAATAGGTGTTAGGGCTTTTTCGAGTCTTTCAGCTTCTTCTTCCGCACGATTCTCGTGTTGCCACTTTGCCTCAATCAGTTGCATTTCGCTGATCAGTGTTGTCGCCAACCGCTGGGTTAACTCCTCGATTGCTAAACGTTGTCTCTCGGTCTCCTGTTGCGCAAGACCGGATAGTGAGGCCTGCAGCTGGGGGATACCCGTCTGCTCGATGTTCATCAGAAAGGGCCGATCATCTTCATCATTGAGCAAAATCTTACGCAGCTCAGGCGCCGAGACCGGATGAATTTCCAATGAATCCATGATGCTTGCGCGGGCTTGTTCTCGTGCCTCATTGACTGAGTCGTTGGACGAGTCACCAATCTTGCCTAGCTGTTCGACGATCTGAGCCTTCATACGCGGCTTGAATTCTTCCACTAGTTGCGCGAAAACCTCCCTCTTTTTTGGCCTCGGCGTACCCTCTTCAAGGGTAGAGGTTTGATTTTGCCACTCCGTTTGGGTAACATCATCTACTCGTGTAACAGCAATCAGCATTGAGCAAGCGTCGCTGGCAGGATCGTCCGCAGCACCAACCAGCCGTTGCCAATATCCGCTGGTACGAAGCAAGTCCATTGTGGACTCCGTGGGTCCAGCTCGGTCCACGGTGACTATCACGGCTCGCGCCTTGTCGCGCACATAAGACTTGGTCACGTCTCGGTAAGAGTCCTGGGCAATGCCCACACCCGGCAAATCAACTAGGACGACTCCAGACTTAAGCAAGTCCGAAGGCCAGCCCACCTCGATCCGTTCAATCAGTGGCGAAAGAAAACCCGCTGCGTGTGCTGTCATATCCTCCTTAAAGCCTCGGGGGTCACTGCCCTCCCTTTGCTCATAGCTTCGATCATCCTTAGAGGAATGCATGATCTTGCGGATACGCTCTATGCGCATCTGATCTGCAGCATTGATAACTGATCCCCATTTGAGATCGTAACCGCAGGCCTGCCTGAGTGCGTCTACCAGATACTCCAGTGGTTGCTCAGCAAATTGCTTGCCACAGACGATATTCTTAGCCTGTTTAATGAAGCCATCCAGTGCATCTTCTGGTTCAGTCGCGCCCTCTTCCATTGAAACAGCTGGATCGACCTGTGCCTGCTGAAGAACCTCAGCAAGGTCGTCCTGTGTAAGTTCGTTTGCCAACTCGGACAGTGCACCATCTGCATCTATCTCATGGGCTTCGATAGAGGCAGAGCCAGACTTGGTCTTGGCTGCACGACGTTCAGCCTGTAGCCGGGTTTCTAGTGCGAAAGCAAGCCTCCACAGATTCTTTTTTGGGTGGTAAGTGACGAGAAAGCGCTTTTCTTCGCTGTAGCGGACCTCTGTGGCCTGCGCCGTTAACGGACCAATGCCACCGGCCGGAAGAATCTGGCTTGCGCCAGCAGCGAGCGCGTTGAGCAGCGTGCTCTTGCCGACACCCGAGTTACCAAGGAAGCAAATTGTGACTTCGTCCTTTGATTTCAACAAGCGGCTGAGTCGCTGCTGATCTGATTGCACAGACTCAAGCCTGTCAGACGCATGCTTTTCGAGAAACGGCCGAGCCGACTGCTCGTACCAATTCAGAAGCTCATGCGCATTCATGATTGCCGTTCCAGGGACCGGGATTTCCTGTTTCCATTGGTGTCTTTAGCAATCTATACCGTGATTCCGTCTTGCATGTGGTCGAGGGTGGCGGTTTTGGGGTGGTCTGCAACCTCGGATCAGCCCCTCGAGAGCCCAAAAAACGAAACCAGGGAAAGGCTATGAGGGTCCTGGATCGCTCAGCTGAGCTTCAAACTCGTCAACCCTTGCCCAGTCATAGCTCTGCCTTGGCGAAAGCGTCATCCACATCGACGTCCGCGCACTACCTGCTGTAGGCCGCGAGGTGGGTCTGCAGGCTTTGACCTATGACCGCGGCCACCACTTTGGGTGGCAGGTCGCAGATCACGTGTGGGATGTGGGCGTAGCCGTGCCGGGCAAGCAGGACAAGAGTTTTTCGCCCCTGGCCTCGTAGTCCCGGTGCAGTTGCTTCCAGCGAGCACGGTTGATCAGTTACTACCAAAGGTAGCCGCCACCCAGACCGGGCTGCATCGGCGGCAGCTCTGAGTTAGAAAGCGCTCCTCGAGTCGCCAGCCATCAGCCCAGTCATCACAGGGCAGCAGGCGCATAACCCGGGGCTTGGTCTTGCCGCGAGAGGCGACCTTCTCGTACAGGCACCAGAGGCGACCCTGGCGCACCTGAAGGTGCTGCAGCTCCTCGGGGCGCAGGCCGTAGGCGGGCATCGAAGAACTCACAATCGGCCGGCCGGCTGAATGGGGCAATAGGGGTTTATGCCTGACTCAGCCAGCCCCGAGCACGCGCCAGCCTGTTTGCTTCCTGGGCCGCCTCGATGCAGCGCTTGGCACGCCGTTTGAGGTCGTCCTGGCCCTGGGCTCGCAGCAGGTAGGCCTCCATCGCTTCTGGGGTTTCGATCACCGCCAGCAGACCGCTGATGCGCGCACCGATGGCGGGATCATTCAGCAGTCGGCTCACCAGATTCAGTTCCCAGAGGTTCGCTCCCATGCCGCCGGGTTGGAACAGCTGCTGGTGCAGCGCATTGAGGCAGCTCTGCTTGAGCACATCAAGTTGCCCTGGCCTGAGGCGACGGCTGTTGGGTAGACCCTCCGCTGGGCCAGCAGGGATCGCTGCTGGTCGGCGGTTTGCCCCGCCGGTGGGCTCGACGCTCCAGCTCAGGCCGGTGCCGGGCAACCCAACAGTGGTGCGAGTGCTGCCCGACCTGCCCACCGGGATATTGAAGGACGCCCCAGGGCCTCCGATTGAGATCGAGCTCAGGCCGCTCTTGGCGAAGTTGAAGCGCAACGGGCCCAGGCGGGCGCTGCGGCGGAAGCGGAAGGGCATGGGCAAAGACCAGCGCGGCTCTTCGCGGCTTAGCGGAGCACCACTTTGGCCAACAATTCCACCTGTCCGTAGTACAGATTGGGGTTGCTCCGATTTCGTGGACACCGCTCAGGCAGCAGCGGCGTACAGCAACTTGATCGATCGCGGTCTCAAGCTCAGCGGTGAGCTGCGCCAGGCGGCTGATGATCTGGAGGCTCTCTCCGGGGAGCTGCAGGAGGAAGCAGACGAGCTCAAGTCGTTTGAGCAGTCCTCCAGCAAACAGCGCCGGGCTCGGCAGCTGAACTGAGCGAGGTTGTGAACAGCGCAGCTGCTGCATTGTTTTGTTCGGAACTCACGACATCACCCTGCCGATCATCACAGTTGATGAAGCATTATTCAGGAGCTGAATAGGGCTTGCCTGAGCACGAGGAATCAGTGCCGTGCCCGCTCATCTAACCCGTAGGGTCTGGGTCTTGCCAGATGCCAATGCGTCCATCAGTATCACGCCTGATCACCGTATCCGCCGCCGTTGCGATCACCCTGCCAGTGCTTCCTTCATGGGCTGGTGTCTATCAGGCCCTTTGCTCGGGTGGTGGAGGTTGCACGGTCACGTTGGCTAATGGGCAGCTCTCGATGCCTGGCCTCGCCATCCGGGATGATCAGATTCTGTCCTGGTCCCAGGGCGGAGAAGGCAGCAAGACCGATGTCGGCATGGGTGTCGCCACAACCTTGCTGTTCGGCTTGCCTGGACTGATCGGTTTTGGCGCCAAGGTGCACGACTATCAATTTAATATCAACTACGTCGATGATGCTGGGAATACACAAGCCACATCGGTGATCTTCAAGAACAACACCCCTGCCAACCAGTTCATGATGGAACTGATGGGCATGACGCGGTTGTCGATGGGAGAAGTCAACAAAGACCTGCAGGGCCGCATCGATGAACTCAAGCAGGAAGCCACCGAACGAGAACGGATTCAATCCCTCGTTTGCGCCCGAGTACTCAAGCCCTACAGCTGCAGCTGGAACACTTATCTGGAGGCCAACCCCAACGTCAAGATCTGGGCGGACAGCCACCCCGCGATGGTGCCGGCTGAAAAGGCCCGTCTCGGTGCCATCGACTGAACGTTCAGCGATACACCGCCAATGTGGCGTGAAGCTTCTGCTGGTGCTCCTCGCGCAGGGAAGTAGGGCTTTCGATGCGGATGCCTGCCCCGAAGCCAAACAGCCAGTTGCGCAGGTCGATGTCCCGATCCAGCGACCACACCGGCAGATCCAGCTCCACCGGATAGGGATGGGTGTCTGCAGCTGGGCCCGGCACCAGCACGTGGGGGGCCTTGGCGTGGTGCCACCAATGCTCGCCAGGGAGGGGCCGCGAGAAGCGGGTGTGCTCAATCGGGTAGCGCTGCAGGCCCTCGCGGATGAAGGCAAAACACCAGCCCTGGCAGCAGAAGCGCAGGGTTAACAGCTGCTTGGCGCGGATGCGGGCATTGGGGCTGCAGAGCCGCAACTGGGCCTCGAGGTTGTCGCCGAAGTAGATGCCGCCGCTGTGGTGCAGCAGTAGCTCCAGGCGCTTGAGGGCCTGCACATGGGCCTCATTGCTGCGGCGGTTGCCCCGTTCGCTGCGGCGCAGGGCAAGCCGATCGATCCGCTCGCTGCGGATCAGGCCTTCCTCGCGCCCCACGTTGTCGGCCTCAAACACGAGGTACCAACCGATGTTGTGGAAGAGGAGCTGCAGCGGCCAGACGCGGAACGACCCACTGGGGCTGTCGGCAAACGAGCCGACCGAGGCATAGCGCTCCAGCTCGATGCGGCGGCGCTCCACGATCGCGGTTTCAAGGGCCTCGGCCTGGCGTTCGGCCGCCAGGGAATCGGGCCGCACCAGGGCGCTGCTCACAATCGAGCGATTGGCAAAGGCCCGCACCGGAGGGGAGCTGTCCACCTCAATGCCTCCCCAGGCGAGCCGTTGCTCCAGCTCAGCTAGCAGGTCCTGGGCCGAGGGGTCGGCCAGGCGGCCGGCGGCCTGGCTCACCACCCCATGGATCTCTCGCAGCCGCTGCGCTGAAAGCAGCGCCGTGCCGAGGGCATAGCCATGGCGGACGTTGTCGTTGCGCTGGCGGAAGCCGTAGGGGCTGAGGATCTTCTCGATGTCTTTGCGCAGCGTGGCCGCCTCACCGGGGAGGTAGGCGCCGGGGATGGCCTCGATCTGCTGGATCAGATGTTCCGGCAGAGGCGTGCCTGCCGCCCGGTCGAAGGGTTGTTGAAGCAGGTGCCGCAGCAGCGTGAATACCCGCTGGAAGACTGCGCTATCCCCCAGTGGGGGGTAGCCGCCATGCACTCCGCCCAGCCAGGCGCCGGATCGGATTTCGGGCGCCGCTGGCGGCAGCTGGATCGGTGCCAGCGAGGGCTCGGCCGTGCAGAACCCATTGGCCGCCAGCCAGGCCAGATCGCCACGGATCGCGGCCGCATCGCCGTAGCACTGGCCATGCAAACGGCGCAGGTAGGCCGCCGCCTGATCAGCCAGGTCCCCCTCCGGCAGGGGCGAGACGATCGCCTCCAGCTCGCCGCGGGTGGCGGGGTCATCGGTGGAGAGCTCGGGATAGGTGCTCAGCAACCGCAGCAGGTGCAGCAGGCGCTCCAGATCAAGCAGCCGCGAGTAGCCATGCAGCGCAAAGCGGTTCTCACGGTTGCGGGCTGAGCGGATGCGGTGTTCCAGCCGGGTGAGCTCATCGCGTAGCAGTGGCTCCAGCTCGCGCACGTGGGTGGGGACCACCGCCACCACGGCCGCAAACCCTTCAGCCCGCGATGGCCCAAACACCGGATCGGCCAGTGCCGCTGCCATCTCGCGGATCACCGGTTCGGGCACCAGCCGTTTACGGGTCTGGTTCCACTGCAGGCAGGTGGAGAGGGAGGTGTAGAGCCACCAGCCGATCCATTCGACTGGGGCGGGCAGGGCCAGAGCCTGGGTGATCGCCAGGCGCCAGGGCCGGCGGGCGTGGGTGGCATCCACAATCACCGGCACACCGGCCGCCACCAGCTCACGGATGCGCTGGTGCAGCAGGGCTTCGATGTCGCCCCAGGGCCCTTGCACCCTGGCATCGCCGAAGAGCTCCTGGCGGAGGCGGTCGGTGGAGATCAGCTGGGCGCCGGTGAGCTCAGCCAGCACGCCGGCCAGGGTGGTCTTGCCGCTGGCGGGCGGGCCGATGAGCAGGTGGCAGCGCAGGGGAGCGGTCATCCCTGCAGCCTGGGCGGCAAGGAAAACATAGTCAACCTCCACCTGCGAAAAAGCAAAGTTAAACCAAGGCAGGGCCTGACTTAATCAGGATTTTGGTGCTCTTTCGCAGGAGATTCAAGGGTTTTCAGGCTCTCCAGATAGAAGCTTCGAGCAGCGCCCAAGAGATGACCATCGATTTCGCAAGTCAATCGATACCCAGGCCGGCTCACCGTTACCGCCTGCCTGCCCTGCTAAGCGACATCCGCCTGCTGGATCTGCTCGAGCTCAGTGGCACAACCCTGGAGACCAGCCGCTTGGCCTCTGTCAGTCAGCCGACGGTGAGCCGTCGGACCCGCGCACTCACAGCGGATTTCGCCTTGGTGTTGAATCGGCGCCGGCAGGTGGGCAGTTGCTATGGAACCTCCCAGGCGATGCGGCTGCTACGGCTGGGCTGCCGTGCCCATCGCCTCTCGGCCGGCGTGGCCCGCTTTGGCACGGATGTGCTGCTGCAACCACTGCTCGCTGGCCGCAGCTGGTTGCTGCCCGCTCCGCCTCGCTTCCGCAATGTTGAGAGCTGGTTGGAGCTGGTGCGCCAGGGGGTGCTTGATGGCGCCCTGATCTCGGGGCTCGAGTTTCAGGGCGATGAGCCCCTGAACACCAACGAGCTGGAGCTGCTGCCATTGGGCGAGCTGCCTCTGGGCCTGGCTGTCTTCAACGGAGTGGGGCCAACGCCAGCCTGCACCCTGCCACCGGTGCTGGTGCCGAATCGGGCAGTGGCGCGGGGCCTGCAACGGGGCCTGAAGGGTCTCGGGCTCACCCTCAAAACGGCAGGCAACACCTGCCAGACCCCGGCACAGTGGCTGCAGCGTCTGGAGAAGGCACGGCTGGCGATGCCCCTGGCTGAGCAGGAACCTGGCGACTGGTGGAAGCCGCTGCAGGTCCTGCCGCTACCACGCCCGCTCCTGCTTCCGGTCTGGCTGGTGCTACCGGCGGGCTGGCGACAACAGGGTCTGCTGGTTCACACGGCGGAGCAGCTGCTGCGTCATCCCGGCTTCCAGGCCATGGAGGGTGCATGAGCTACCGGGCAAGGATCTGCTGGAGAAGATCTTGGCCGCCCATGACAGGTTGCGAAAGAAGAGCCTTCAGCGCTCGAGTGCGATGTAGTTCACCTCACATCCCTTCACCAGCCGCGCCTCCTGCACCGCCGCAGCGGCATTGAAAGGCGAGAACTCAAACCATTGGAAGAGGTCCAGGCCCCGGTCCAGGGTGATCTTCCAGCCTTTATTGGTGGTGATGCTGCGGGCATGGAAGTTGGCGCTGGTATCGATCTCCCAGCTGAAGGGAGTGCTGGTGCCAGCGAAGGAATCCTGCACCTGGCCCAGATTCTCCATCTGTTTGTCCATTGTCTCCTGGTCGGATCCTGTGATGAGGTGGACAGTCACCTCGTCACCTAGCGGTGTGATCTCATTCACCATGCGCAGGAATTCCACCAGGTTGCGGATCTGGTGGAAAGCGCGGATGTAGGGATCGCGGATGATGATGCCACTGGCGCCACGGAGGTAATCGCTGAACAGGCGCCTGTAGCTCCAGCCCTTGGAGTTTTCCGGTACCACCAGATGGTGCTCCTTGAGGGTTGAATCCTCCGTTTCCTGCGGGGTCACATCTGCCTGGGCGGGTTCAACAGGGAGGTGACGATTGGAGGTAGCAGGGGATGGGGTTGTTGCTTCTTGTGCCTGACTGGCCTCGCCAGGGATGGGTTCAGTGGTATCGCCACCGGATTGGCCAGCGAGGGGCCGGAGCCCGGCGAAGGCGGGATACTGCTGCTCCTCGGGGGTGAGCACCGTCACAACCGCCCCATCCTTGAGGTCGCGGTAGGCGAAGTCGTTGGGCATAAAGGTGTCGTCGATGCGCAGGATCTGCTCGCGCACGCGGCGGCGGCATTCCATGGCGAACTCCAGTAGCTCGGCGATCTCTTCGGGGGTGGCCTTGCCGTTGGGGTGGAAGATTTTCATCAAGCCGGAGAAGGTCTTCTCGAAGCCGGTCTGGTCGCGGGTCGAGACTTCCGAGCTGATCTCGAAATGCTGCTTGTAGAGGCCGGTGTAGTCCTCTGTGCGCAGGTGCTTGAGTACCTCGGCGATGTAGTCGACCACGAAGCCATAACCGGTGCAGAACAACTCATGCCGCACTGGGGCCACCTCCCAGCCGGGGTTGAAGGCATGGATGCGATCAAGGAAGGCGGAATCGATGTATTTATCGGGCAGTGGCTCGTAGAAGTGGGAGTGCTTGAGCATGTAAGCCACCGACTTCTGGGTGTTGCCCATGAACACCATCGAGGCTTCTGCGGTGAGCTGCTCGATTCCCCGCGAGAAGGTGCGGTTGGCCATGTAGTTCTTCATGATGTCCACCAGCGTCTTGTCGACCTTCTTGTCCTTGCCGGCGAACTCGTCGAAGCAGATGCAGTCCCAGTAGCCCACCAGGCCGATCTTGCCGTTGGCGTTGCTCACGAACAGCTTGGGCGCGGTGACCTCGGAGCCCGAGATCAGCATGCCGTGGGGGGAGAACTCAGCAAAGATGTGGGATTTACCAGTCCCCTTAGGACCCAGCTCCAGCAGGTTGTAGTTGCGTTCGCAGTAGGGGATTAGCCGGATCAGGGTGAGCAGCTTGGCGCGGCGGCTGAAGTGCTTGGGGTTGAAACCCACGCTCTGCATCAGCACGTCCATCCACTCGTCGGTGCTGAACTGGGCGCGAGCGGCGAGGAATTCCTCGTGGTTGACGCCAGCCACCTGGATTGGTTTCACCGAGGAGATCTGCCAGGGGCTGGCCTTGGGATCGTCGGGGAGTTCATACTCCACATCGGTGATCGCCCAGATGCCGCCGACCAGCAGCTTGGGGTACCGCTTAATGAAGTCCACATCGATCGGGACTTTCTTGAGACCGAGGTTTGTGAACTCCACCTCGTAGAAGCCGCCCTTGTCGTTGAGCTCCACGGTGAGCTTGTCGATCACCTTGTGGGTACCGCGCTCCTTGATCGTGGATTTCACCAGCTCCGCCTGGTTGCGGTGCACGTAGTGCTTGGCGAGGATGCGGCGCACCGATTCGAGCCCCTCGCTGATCAGGGTGGGATCGTCGGTGGCGCAGTGCTGGCCGAGTAGGTACTCGAGCACGTAGGTGGGAACCACCGCGTTCTGCTTGAGCTCGGTGGTGAGGTCCTTGCGGACCACCAGACCGGGGAAATGCTCGAGGATTTTTTGATCCAGGGGACTGGGCTTGCGCACGGATGCTTTGGCGCCGCCGCTTGTGCTCTCGGCGTTGGTGGTGGTCATGGGCTCAGAAATCATCGAAGTCGCTTCCGAAAGCCCGTTGCAGCTTGAGCTCCACAGTCTTGCTCGGATCCGGCACCGGGTCGTTCACCCCCGCTACCCAGCGTTCGAAGCGCAGCTCGATTGTCTGATTGTTGTAGGCCTCGGCCGCATTGGAGAGCAGCAGCTCCAGCCGCTGCTCCCGTTCGCGGGGCTCGGCGGCTGTGGAGTCGAACACCAGGGTCTTGGGTTCGCACAGCAGCGTGTCATCGGCCTTGGCATAGAGGGCCAGCCTGAGGCTGATCGGCAGCACCTTGGTGCTGGTGGCTTCTCTTTGGAACAGTGACACCGGCACCTTTCCGGTGGTGACCTTCGCGGGCACCCTCAGCACCTCTACCTCCACGAGGCGAGAGTCGTCCTTGCGCTCGCGCTTGAGCTTGATCACCGGCACCACCACCTCCTGCAGGGAGGGCCCACCGTGCACAAAGCGTGAACCCGAGCCTTTGATCGGAAATCGCCCCAGGGACAGGGGGAACACGGCACTCCAGGTGCCCATGTAGCCAAGAGCCTGGGCTGTGAACACCTTCAGCCCTTTGGCCGGATCGATCTCTTCTCCGTAGGCAAAGCGGCGGTTCTTGTAGGTGAGGGCATCGGCTTTCGGGAAGACGGCCTTGTCGCCCTCATCGACCGCCGTCTGCTGGAAGAGGAAGCCGTGATCAGCCGTGATCACCACGTTGCTGCCATTGAGGTTGGCGATCTTGCGCAGGATCGCCTGCAGTTCCTCGAAGGCCTGTTCCACCGCCTCAAAGGTGTTGGCCTCGGTGTCGCGCTTGTCGCCGACTCGATCGATGCGGTTGTGGAAGATCACGATCAGGTCGTGATCCTTGGTGAGGGCGCGGCCATCGGTGCGGCTGTTGAGACCAAGGAATTCCTCTGCTTGGATCGCCTTGGCGCGGCCATTGGTGTTGGTCTTGAGGATCTTGTCGCGGTTGTCGGTGCCACTGGCGCTCTGGCCATCGATCGCCACGGTGGCATCCGCCGGATTGATGGTGATCTGGGCACCGGGTAGCAAGCAGGCCATGCCGAGCTGGGTGTAGCTGGGCAAGGCACCAAAGAGAGCCTCCACCTGGGTGCTCCAGCCCTTGCCCTGAGAGAGCTGCTGGGCCAGCTCAGTGGCGGCCTCGTAGCGAAGAGCATCGGAGATCACCACAAACATCCGCTGGCCTTTGGCCAACAGGGGGTTCACGTAGCGGGCATGGAACTCCTGCTGCCTGGGCAGAGCCTCTGCGCTCCAGGTGGTGAGCTTGGCCACCTGATCACTCCAGCCATCGGAAAGGGGCAGCAGGAAGTTGTTGACGTAATGGTTTTCTACCCAACCCTTGAGCCCTTCCATCAACCCGGGTTGGCCGTAGGCGCGGAGATTGGTGATGCAGAGGCGATAGGCCTGATCGATCCGCCACCAGCGCTCCACATAGAGCTGAAGGCCATGGTCGAGCGAGGCCACGCTGAGATCGGTGTTCTCTAGGAGGCTGCGCAACTCAATCGCCTGCTCGATCGCCTGGTAGCCGCGGCGGTGCTTCTCGAACCAGGTGGAGCTGCGGCGGCTACGGATCAACTCCAGCAGAGTGGCCGCGGGTTGGTCGGCCTGGAACCCCTGCACCAGCCGGTGGAGGGTATAGCGATCGAATACCTCGAAGGTGTCGTCATCGCCGAGTTGGGGATCAGTGGCGTCAGCGAGCTCGGCTTCGATCTGCAGGGTGTCGGCCAGCAGAGCAGACCAAGCTTCAAAGGCAGGGCGGCTGCTGAGGCTGTCTTTCCAGAAGCTGAGGAAGACGCGGGCGTGGGGCTTGAGGGAGGGATTGGCCTGGAGGGGGTTGACGCTGCGAAACAAGGAAACGGCAAAATCGCGCAGACTCGGCTGGTCGGCGCCGTAGCCGAACTTCGTTGCCACCGCAGCCCAGAAGGCTTCTTCCAGGGCGTGGCTGCCGTAGGACTCCTGCACCCCATCGGTGAGGGTGAGCTCTGTGGCCTCCGCCTGGCTGAGGAAATGGAGCAGCAGCTTGTCGATATCGGCGGGCACGCCGGCCAACACCGCCATCATCTTGAGACGAATCGAGCTGGCGTCATCGGTGGAGCGCAGCTGCTCCTTGAGCTTTTGGGTGCGCACCATCGAGCGAAAGAAGGCGCTGTGCTGCTTGGCCAGGTCGCGGAACTCCAGGGTGAGGCCGGCGTCCTGAATGTCGAGTGAGGCGCGATCAGCCTTGAACTCATGGCCAGCGAGGAGCAGATCCAGCAGCCAGTTGTCTTTCTCCTCGGGCTTCTCGCTGGGGATGTAGAGCAGGAAGCGCTGTTGCCCGGTACTGCGGGCGATCATCACCTTGCTGGCGAATTCATCACCCTCCACGCGCCGCTTTTCAACGCCGTTGCCGGTGTAGCTGTCGAAGGCCTCGCTCCATTCACCAGGCGGGTCGTACCAGAGCACGACCCGCTTGCGGGCCAGGGCCGAATCGAGGCTGTCGTGGATGCGGGTGGTGGCGGGGAAGGCCGTCATGGCGTGGGCCAGGGATTGATCAGCGAGAGGCCCACACCCGCGAAGTCGGCGGTGTTACGGGTGGCCAGGGTGGCCCCAAGAGCCAGTGCAATGGCAGCAATCACCGCATCGGCGGTGGCCATCGGCCGACCGATGACACCACGTTGATGGAGCAGTTGTGCATACCAGTGGGCAGCCATTCGATCGAAGCTGAACACCCTCCCGGAGAAAAAGGCTGGCACCAATTGCTCCCAGCGCTGCTCAAGTCTTTGGCGCCGTTTACCTGGCGGCAGACGGGCCAGGCCATGCAGGATCTCGGCCTCGTTCATCGCCGTGATGCCGACGGCTTCGGGGTCGAGCTGATCGCACCAGGCGAGCACGGCTGGATGGGGGTCTGGGCGCATCAGCTCAGAGAGCACGTTGGTGTCGAGCAAAACCATCGGTGCCGATCAGGTGAGATCCGCCGGTTCGGGGCTGGAGATCCGTGGCGGCAGCTCAAGCTCCACACCCTCCAGCTCGGCGAAGTGGGCGCGGATGCGGCTGCCCAGACCCATGGCGCCGGCGGCAGAAGCTGACGGGAGCATGAGCGAGTCAGCCAGGATGACGCGAACCTCTTCTTCCATCGAGCGGCCATGACGAGCGGCCTGAAGGCGGAGCCTGGATTTGAGGTTGTCGTCGAGGTTGCGGACGGTGATGGACGCCAATGGGCCAAGACCTCTCAAAGCGCATGCAGTGCAATCAATGCTAGCGGCAGCGTTCAGGTTTGGCCGGCTGCTGCATTCCCATCAGGTCGCTCGGTGGGATAGATCTCTGCCAGCAGGGCCATCAACTGGTTGCGGTGTGCCGCAAGACCCTCCACCAGAGACTTGGTGGACGCCTGATGGGCCAGGTTCTCATCACGGGCATGGGTGAGGGTCAAGGTGATGTCCGCAGGGATCAGCAAGTCGTACTGGGACTGATAAACCTCAAACAATCGGGCTGCCATGGCCTCGGCATTCTTCTGGAGGACATTGCGGAAGTCTTGCAGTTCCTTCTCACGTTGGCGATCTCTTTTATCCGCTTCTCTTCCCTGGTTGATGACGTCGTAGACCTCGTAGGCCGAGAGGGCAAAGCCGACTCCAATCATCACATTTCCAGCACCTTTGGCGAGATTGGCAGCACCCCATGGCTTGAATTTCACGCCCAGTAACTTGCCACCTTCGTAGATCACCTTGTGAGCAGCTCCACCGGCCACATCGTTGGCTCGGAACAGCATTCCTTTTTGGGCTCCACCAGGTTTAAGAACAGCAGCCCGTCCTTGATCGAGCCACATCTTAAAGTTTTTTTTGAGTCCTCCCTCGGCCCGTTGGGCCTGGTTTTCATCCTGTGGTACTGAGCCCGTGGCAGAAGACTCCACTCTGGCGTAGTAGTCGGCCACGAAGTTTTCTTTCGCAAAGGCTTCCAGTCTGGCCACGATTTCCTGGTAGTCACGTTGGAGGGTGGTATTCAGCTCCGTGTAGGCAGCAGCATTGATGTACTCCCATTGCTGATCGAAGGCGGCTTTGATGGCGTTCTGCTCTGAGCCAAGCTCACCATCGATCCGCTTCTCGCCGAGTTCGAGCACCTGCTGGATGCAGCTGGATCCGATCTGCTCGACTACTGCGGCCGTGCGGCTGCGTTGGTTCTGAACAATACGAAGCTGCTGATTGATCAGAAACAGCTCTGGATCATCTTCCATGGTGGGTTCCGGAAGTGAGGCAAGACTCTGATCAATGGCGTTCAAGCCCAGGCGGATTGGTGGATCCAGGCGCGCCAACAGTCCCTGACTCTTCGCCCAGCTGTTCAGGCCATCGGTGAAGCTTGCGAAGCGGCTGAAGCTGACCAACTTATCGTTAGCTGTGGCGATGCCATCGCGGTAGTCCTGGGCATCGATGAAGGAGTGGGGAAACTGGCTGAGTTGGTGAGGCGCCAGGGTGCGATTAATCGACTCAACGAGATTGCTGATGTACTGGTCCGTGTCTTCCACATCCTCCATCGAAAGCTTGTTGATGACCAGAAATATCTTGCCGGCGAATCCCCGTTCAAAGGCGAGTTGACGAAAATCCCTGGCGGTCTCCTCATCAAACAGGTTGGTCGTCAGGCAATAGACGACCAGATCGGCTTCGCGCAGGGCCTTCTGGGCTTTTTCGTCATGGTCGATCCGGTTGGCATAGAGCCCTGGCGTGTCCCAGAGTTCAACGCCGCTCCAGGCGTAGGCGGCGACGGAGTCGGTTGCGACATCAGCTGAGATCTTGATCTCTTGATTGCCCGTGAGGGCGGAGATGATCGTGGATTTGCCCGCGCTGAATTGTCCACTGAAGGCCAGGCTGAGCAGGGTGCGCCCGGCAATGGATTCGCGCTGTTGCTTCAGCTCTGTGGCCTGATGCTGGATAGCTGGCTCGGGCCTGGCGAGGAGAAAAGCCTCCAGTTCATTCAGACGGAGATTGCTGCGCTGTTGAAGTTCAGGGAGTTGGAGGGATGGTGGCATTGTGAGAGTGGGGATGAAGTATCAGTTCAGGGTGGAGGCCTGGAGGGAGATCTGCTGCTGGCAATGATCGATCTGCTCAGCAAAGGCAAGCAGAGCTGCCTTGCTGCTTCCGAGGGCGAGTCCAAAGGAGGCGGCGAGTTGATCGCACTGAGTGATCAGTGACTCATCCAAGGCCTTGATAAATGGATCTTTCTGTTCCTTGATGGCCTTCTGCAGTAGGTTGCAGAGCTTCTCCTGGGCTTCTCTTCGACGGTCCTCTTTGCCTGGAATGAAATTATCAATCAGGTCTGGTAGCTTTCCAAGCAGCACGCCACCAGCCACCCAAAGAAAAGCAAAGGGCGGGAATACAAAGGCCATCATTCCTGCAATTCCACCAATGAAGATAAAGCCAATTTTGATGCTCTTTCGCATTGTCTCTTCAAAGCCAATATCTATGTTGAAATCCAGCTTGTCTCTCATGCGGATGGTCTGCATCTGAAATCTCAGCCGGTCCTGGAGGTCCTCTTGAAGTTGCTGCAGCCGCTCAACGATCTGAGCTTTGAGATCTGCCATGAGGGCATTCGTCTGTGTGGTGAGCTTGGCCTTCTCGATCTCCTGTTTCCAGAGATGTTCCAACTCCTGGCCATTTTTCTTGAAATGAGTCTTGCTGAAGCGCTGAGCTTCGAGTTCGAGCGGGGTGAACAGGGCAGCGGCCTTGATGGCGGCAAAACGGCGTGTGTCCTCGAAGATTTCAACCACGCTCTTAACCGCAGAAGTTTCTGCGTCCGCGAAGACCCTGGCCTGTTCCGAAAGTTGTTGGTGTAGACCCTTGAGCTCAGCGCTGATCGATTCGAGCTCCAGTTGCGGGTTCTTGCGCAAGGTGTCCCGCCGCAGAGCAGGGGCATTGGAGGTGATCAGATCATCGAGCGTTTCAAGGAAATGATCAATCCGGCTGAGCTGCCTCCATTGTTCCGCTTCAACGGAATTGCTGATCTGAGTGGCATGGAAGGCGGCTTTGGCATGGATCGGAATGATTGGCACGGCCTGGCTGCCGTTCACACCAATGCTGCTGGCGAGATCGCGCCGGATAGCGGCGATGTTGCCGGTGATCGATTGCTCTCCTTCCCTGGCGAACAGAGCATCCAGGCGGCTGCGCAGGAGGTCGAGGCCGCCCTGCATCCCCGCCTTGACATTGAGGAGGATGAGGAAGGCTTTGCCACGGGCGTGGAGATCCCGCATCATCTCCCGCGTGCAAGGCATGGTGGAGTCGTTGTCCATCACGAAGCAGACCAGATCGGTTTCAGCGAAAATGCTGCGGGCCACATCACTGTCGCGAATTTCCGCCTGCTCAAACGAGGCCCCCTGGCCACCAGCTGCGCCGATGCCCGGCGTGTCGATCAGTCTCATACCGAAGAAGTCATAAGCGCGGTTGTAGCGCGTGAACCCCTGCCGGCCATCGCCAATGGCGGCTTGATCGCGGCCTGTAAGCGTGGTGAGCAAGGTGCTCTTGCCTGCTTTGGTGCGGCCCACGGCGGCAATGCAGAAGCGTTTCAAACTGCGCTGCTTGGCCTGCAGATCGTGGTTGAGACGGGCCAGATCAATCGACACGAAGCGATCGAGGCTCGCGCGCACCGTATTGAGTAGCTCCTGGAGCTGACGACGGCTCTCGCCCGGAAGCTCGGAAGCGATCAGGCTTGTTGTGATGGATGCAAAGCCCGCCTGCAGGGCGGTGAGTTGGGAGGTAGTGGCTTCCAGCACCGAAAGGGTGTGAGGCATCAACTCCGCCGTGAGCTGACGCATGCCTTCCAAGCTTTGGCCGTAGTCCTTGTGATTGAAGAGGCCGCGCCGACGCCAGGCCCTGATGCGATGGGTCTGGCGAAACAGGGATGCGAGCTTGTCCACACCCTCTTGTCCCAGTTGGCGATCAAGCGCACGCAATGCCCTGACCCGCCGTGAGGGAGTGGCCTGGGGTTTGTTGAGGTTTGTCCTGATGCCCTCGGTCCGCAGGCGGGCAGCGGACAGCCGTTCGTCTGTGGAGGGGCTGGTGTACCCGAGTGTTTTCGCCAGCCCTTGAATTACTGAAATTTCCCGTGGGTCGGGATGGTCGTCAATGGTGGTGATGTCGGCCAGCAGGTCAAGCAGGGCTTCCTGATCGGCAGCGGCCAACTGCTTCAGAGCCTGGGTGTCGAGCATAGGATCGTCGTGGGCAACCATCAGCCGTCGTTCAGCGGTGGCGGGTTGCATCCCCCTGGCCAGGCGGTAAGCGCTGAACCAGGAATGGGACTTGAGCAACTCCAGCTCATGAACATCCACCAGCTGATCGGCAAAGACCAGCTCAGCAATAGCTTCCAGGACGGGATCGGCGGTGGGATCGCTCATGACGCCTCCTTCGCCGCCAGCCCCGGAATCGGCGCCAGCACCTCTTGAAGTTTGAGGTAGTTCACCTTCACTCCATCATCGAGATCGAGCTCGATGCGTTGCTGGGCCAGGGGCAGGAGGGCGTCGCGTTCCCAGTCTTGGCATTCGCGCAACACCTTGACGATCTTGTCGGCCTCCTTGCGGGCGGCGGTGCGTTCTTTGGTGGGCAGGGAATCATTGGCTTGATCGAGCATGAGCTGCTGCTGGCGGGCCTCCAGCTTGAGCAGATAGGGCCGCAGGTAGTTGTTGAGCACCAGGTTGAGGGTGTCTTTGGTGTAGCGGTGCAGGTAGATCAGGCAGCCGAAGCCCTTTTTGGGGCTCTGCACCAGCCAGTAGATCGGCCGCTTCTTGTAGGTCTGAAGGTGGTCTTTGTAGAACTCCGTGCAGAAGTATTTGCGCAGGTCTTTGCCGAGGGAGGCTTCGATGAAGCGCAGGTTTTCGGCCAGGGAGCTCTCGGGGAAGGTGGTGGCCAGGAACTCGCGGCTGCGGGCGACGATGTCGTCTTCAAACCACTCGCCATCGAGCACAGGGAGGATGCCGTCGGCGTCGGGCTTGAACTGCACTTCGGCAATGGGATTTGCCAGCTTGCTTTCGTAGGCAGCGAGGTGATCGGCCTGGCTGTCGCGGCAGTCGGCCAGGATCAAGCCCGGCTCTTCCAAGCTGTAGCGACCCATCATGCAGCCGGCGGCATAGGAGAGGAAAGCGGCCATATCCGTGGGGGCGTCGGCGCGGGCGAGGGTGATTTGCTCCTCGGGCACTGCGGGCTGCAACTCGCCGTCGAGGCCGTAGGCGGCGATGAAGAGCCGATTGTTCTCCGTCTCCAGCTCCTGCATCCGGCGGATGGCGTCGGTGCTCTGCGCTTCCCAATTCCGCCAGCTCGCCTCCAACGCCAGACCCTTCAGCCCCGGCCGCAGCAACGGCTGGTCGCGGAAGTCCCACGAGCTCTCGAAGTTGTCCCAGTCGGCGCGGGCCAATGATATACACTCATCAATATCTACGTTAGCTCGCTGTAAATACGGGGTGGAGTTGATTTGCCCTGGAAGCAGATTCAGAGTCGGATTTATATCTTCGAGCAACGCCTTTCTTAAGACCGAATTGAGAGACGCCAACAGGGTTCTATCGACTATGTCGTCGCTTCCTACCACGAAACAACTCGCGTCATTATGGATGAACCCGGCAGGAAGATATCGAAATGAAAGAGTGCCTGAAGTAATTCGCGACCAAGTAACGCATGGTAGGAAATAACATGACTCATTCCGAATGACGGCTTTGGGCACGTTGGCTTTCAAAGCAGCTCCATTGTGGTGCCAGTCGATTACATCGAGACTGTTCCCATACCACTTTCTGAATTCGCCACCCTTATTGCAAGGATACCATTTTAGTGGACGACTTTTGCTTTGCCCGCCGACGGCACTGGTCGACGCAGCAATCTCGAACCAAAATCTTATGTATTTATGGTTTTCGCCAGTTTGTAAGCCTACGCCGACTCTTCCGAATTGAGAAATCTTTGGTTGCTCGAAAAGCGCGATTTGAGCGGGGGTCGCCCAGTAAGCTATCGGCCAGCCCGGAATCTTTTTGAAGTTGTCGGTCGGAGCGCGAAAAAACCACTCACAGTTCGGAGTAGCAATGGCTTCGAGCGTCTTAGGCCCTTGCTTTTCACTTCCACGAAAATCTGACAAACGGATATATCCGGCCCGATATTTTGCATTGTGCTTGTTCTGAAGAGCAAATGTGCAGATCGGAACAGTCGCCCCCTCGAATCCAGAG
>Ga0208648_1000671_pt1 | contig 32457 bp, 27 predicted proteins | sample AntAceMetag02UKL_FD_184772 | JGI IMG/M metagenome (GOLD analysis project Ga0208648, IMG submission 184772) | Saline lake microbial communities from Ace Lake, Antarctica - Antarctic Ace Lake Metagenome 02UKL (SPAdes) (version 2) | ecosystem: Environmental > Aquatic > Non-marine Saline and...
TTTTATAGATTATCTGGCATTGGGACATCTGCACATTCCCCAGAAGGTTGGGAAATCTGAGCATATCCGGTATTCAGGCTCGCCTATTCCCATGGGGTATGGAGAAGCAAAACAGGAAAAAAGTGTTGTAGTAATTGACTTTCAAAACCATGGCAATTTAAATTTTCCTGTTAATGGTCATTCTTTAAAAATTACCCTTCACAGGGTGCCTTGTTTTCAGGCTTTGGAAAGAATATCCGGTGGAATGGATGAGATAATTCAAAGTATAGATAAGCTGAAATTTAAAGACAGCAAAGCATGGCTGGAAATTGAATACACGGGGAGCAAGGTTGCCGGAAATTTGAGGGGGCTCATTCAAGAGGCCGTTGCACAAACAGGTATGGAAATTCTCCGGATAAAAAACAAGCGGGTTATTGAACGGGTAATCAACCAGATTTTTGAAGAGGAAATGCTTGATGATCTGGATGTAATGGATGTCTTTAACCGCCTTCTGGATACTTATGAGGTGAAAGATGACCAACGGCCGGTGCTGATCCAGGCGCATAAAGAGATCATCACATATCTTAATGAAGAAGACACAAATGCAGTATAGAGAAGGTGGCAATGAAAATTCTATCGCTTAGATTTAAAAATCTTAATTCACTTTACGGAGAATGGGTTATCGATTTCACAAAGCCCGAGTATGTTTTTGATGGGATATTTGTCATTACAGGCCCCACGGGTGCGGGCAAGTCAACTATTCTTGATGCCATGTGCCTTGCCCTTTACGGCAGAACACCCCGTTTAAAGTCCATTAATAAAACTGGTAATGAGATCATGTCCCGGCAGACGGGTGAATGCTTTGCCGAAGCGACCTTTGAAACAAAGACAGGAGAGTTCCGGTGCCATTGGAGCCAGCAGAAAGCCCATCGAAAGATTGATGGTAATCTTACAGATTCAAGGCATGAAATATCAGATGGTAAAACCGGCAAGATCCTGGAGTCGAAAAAACGGGACGTTGCAGCAAGGATTGAACGAGAAACAGGAATGGATTTTGAAAGGTTTACCCGTTCCATGTTGCTTGCCCAGGGAGGGTTTGCTGCGTTCCTTGCGGCTGCGGCAGACCAAAGAGCACCAATACTTGAACAGATTACGGGCACCAAAATTTATAGTGAGATTTCAAAAGGTGTTCATAAACGAAAAACCATCGAAGATGACAAGCTAAAATTGCTTAAAGCCCAAACTACGGGGATACCTATTTTAAGTGATGAAGACGAAGTTGTGCTAAATCAGGATCTTATTGGAAAGCAGAAGATTGAAAAGGAACTGGGCTCAAAAAATGATGAATTGGGAAAATCCATTCTCTGGCTGATGGGGATGGATGCGCTGAAAGCTGAGCTGTCTGAAATCGATAAGGAATCAAAGGCTTTGTCAAAGGAAATAAAAGCATTTGAGCCGGACAGAGCAAAATTGCACAAGGCAGAAAAGGCGGCAGAACTGGAAAGTGAATATGCAACCCTGCTGTCAAAAAGACAACAGCAACAGCTTGATCTTAAGGCTTTGGCAAACTCAAAAGTTTTGGTTCCTGATCAAAAAAAAATACTGGAGTTAAAAAAGACAGACCTTAATAAGGCTGAAGAGGCGGTAATTAAATGCAAAGAAGAACAAAAAATCGGACTTGAATTAATTAAAAAAGTTCGGGCGCTTGATTTTCATATCACGGAGAAACTATCTGCTTTAAAAACTGCTGAGTCAGAGTGCCAAAAGATTAGAACCCAGGTTTTTGAAAAACAAGAAAACCGGCAAAAGGTTGAATCCAGTCAGGAAACTCTTGGCAAAAAACTTTTTGGGATTGAAAATTATCTGTCTTCCAATGCACATGATGCAGCGCTGGTTATTGAACTGACTGGGATAAATGAGCAGATCAAAAATCTGGGGACAGCAGCAATAAATGTTTCAGCAATAATCACCCTGGTTTTAGAACTGCAAAAACAGTTTAAAACAGATGCAGTCCTGCATTTGAAGCAAGAAGTATTATGCACAGCCCTTAAAAAAAATTATGATATCGCAAAAAAGCAGGTGTTACAGACAAAGGGCTTTATTTCAGAACTTTTGGGCGATCGTCTGCTTCAAGAGTATAGGGCCGAACATAATAGTTTTTTGCGTGAAATGGCTTACTTAAGAAAGATTGCAAATTTTGAAGATGCACGCACAAAACTTTTGGATGACAAGCCATGCCCTTTGTGCGGATCTTTGCATCACCCCTTTGCTGAAGGTAACGTCCCTGAAATTGATGAAACCGAAAAAAAGGTCAATAAACTGTCCAGCCTGATTAAGAAAGCAGAACATCTGGAAAGTAAGCTGAAGGAAAATGAATCCGAAGAAAAAAAAGCAGGCAATGCATTAGCGCAAGCAGAAAAAAATCTTGTTCAGATTCAGCATAAAAAAGATGACACCCAGGCAGATATCCGGCACTCTGAAAAAGAATTACAACTGGCCCAGGGTAAGTATGCTGAATTGAAAACCAAACTTATCTTGAGCTTGGCACCATTTGGTGTCAAAGATATCCCGGATAATAATTTGAATTTTATTGCAGAAGCTCTCTATCTTAGACAGAAAAACTGGCAGGAGTATCAAAAACAAAAATCTGAAATCGAAAAACAAACCATTGGGCTTGCATCTGAGATAAAAAGCCTTGATGCTGTTTTAAGGACTCTTGATGAAACCCTCAGGGGAAAACAGACTGTTCTTAAAGATCTTCAAAAGGAATTTGAAAAGCTGAGTGCTGCTCGTAAAGAGCTATATGGCCGGAAAAATCCTGATAAAGAAGAGGTGTATATAGAAGGGCGTGTTTTGGAGGCTGAAAAATCTGAAAAAGCCGCAAGTAAGAGCCTGGATAAGATAAGACAGCAATTAAATGAATTAAAAACACGCATCACTGCATTGAAAGAAAACACAGCCGGAAGAAAGCCTGAACTGGATGATCTTGAATCTTTGTTTAAGATCAGCTGCAAAAAAGCCGGGTTTGAAGATGAGCCGGCATTTATTTTATTTCGACTATCCTTTGATGAAAGAAGCAGATTAAATCAGAGAGCCAGAGGGTTAGATGAAAAACAGACGGACATTGCAACTCGGAAAAAAGACCGGGAAACCAGGCTTTATCAGGAAACAGCCCAAAAGATGACGGAGGTATCACTTGATACCCTGAAAAATGAACAGACTGAAACCCGGGGAAGACTGAAGACCCTTGGTGAGGAAGTTGGAGCCATAAAGCAGAAACTTTCGGATAATACAGATGCAAAGGCTAAGCTTAAACAGAAAATAGTATTAATAGATGCCCAGAAAACAGAATGTAAGAGATGGGATGCCCTGCATTCTTTAATCGGTTCTGCAGACGGGAAAAAATATAGAAATTTTGCCCAGGGGATCACCTTTGAATTAATGGTATCCCACGCAAACAGACAGCTTGAAAAAATGTCAGATCGATATCTGCTTATCCGGGATGAAAAACAGCCATTGGAATTAAACATTGTGGATGATTACCAGGCAGGGGAAATTCGATCCACAAAAAACCTTTCCGGCGGTGAAAGCTTTATCGTCAGCCTGTCTCTTGCCCTTGGATTGTCCAATATGGCCAGCCGAAATGTTCAGGTGGATTCGCTATTTCTTGATGAAGGCTTTGGCACCTTAGACGAGGAAGCTTTGGAAATTTCTCTGGAAGCACTTTCCGGGCTCCATCAGAAAGGAAAATTGATTGGTGTTATTTCCCACGTTTCTGCGCTGAAAGAAAGAATCAGCACTCAGATAAATATCATGCCTTTATCCGGAGGGAAAAGCAGTATCACAGGCCCTGGATGCAAAAATCTGCGGATCTGACCCATCAATTTTAATAGTGGATTTGGATGAAATTTGATTGACTTACCATGGTAATCATGAATACATCACAATAAATTATAAATGGAAAATTGCATTATCTATTACAGTCAATATCATGGGAAATTTTCACTTCTTAACACTGTTATGTGAAGGAAAATAGGTGATGAGTACTTTTATCCAAGAAACATTAAAGCCAGAAAACTTCTGGACAGCTCTGTCGTCAATTGGAACATTGCTCGCAGTTATGGTTGCGCTTTTCATTCCGCTAATTGTTCGATATTCAAGAAACAATCGAATCGAACGTCTTATTCTTGCAGAGATAGAGGGGAATCTGAAAATTATAAAAAATATGACATCACGTGAATCGAGAAATCTAATTAATGGTATAGAAGTAAGTGCAATTCAAAATAACGAAGCTCTCGTTTCACATATCGACTTACGTATATGGCATCAATATCGTTATGAATCAGCAGCTGAACGACCTGATAGTTATGAAAAGTATCATTCCTTATATAGGTTTGCTGAGGCAATTGTTGACGCCCCCAAGGAGCCAACTATGAGGCTAATGGTTCAAACGGACGCGGCAAGCAGTTTTATAACTCGCTACGAAGAGTCAATTAAATGAGGCATCACATAACAAGCGCTTCAACTCGGACCATTTTTTAGTCGGCATTTTTTTGTTTCGTTCCACTCTAAAAAAATGCCGACTAAAAAACGTCCGGTTAAGCTAAGCGTTATGCCTGCATGGTGATTAACAAGCCGAACATGTCACTTAAGAGCGTATTATGCATTTGGCAGAGAAGATTCAATGTGGCAGAGAAGATTCAATGTGACAGGAAATTAAAAAATGAAAACCACACAATATTTTGAATATACAAGGCAAAGACCGGATCGTATAAAAATTAAAGACGAATGGATTAATTTTGTGATACAATATCCAAAAAAGATTGAAATTCAGACCGATGGCCGGATCAGAAAATGGGCAAAGATACAGGAGATTGATAAATATCTCCGGGTGATCTTATTGGAGGATGGTGAGACGATTCACAACGCCTTTTTTGATAGGTCTTTTAAGGAGGATTAATGTATGAAAGTAAAATATTTTTCTGATACAGACACAGCTCATATGGAATTTACGGATAAAAATGTCTATGAAACAAAAGAGATAAGTGAAAATATTTATATAGACATTGATGAAAAAGGCAATATCGTGAACATGACAGTGGAACACGCAAAAGCTAATGCAGGACTGTGGGAATTTTCATATCAAGAAATGTCTCATCAAGCTGTATAAAATACCGAACATCAGCTTGGAAAAGGATGCTCATTATGCTACATTTCATTCGCATCTTGTAAGATAGACGTTGGTCGGTCAATTCATTCTATAAAAAAGGGGCTGTTTCCGCAGGTAGATGGGAAACAGCCCCTTTTTTTAGAACAAGGAGGTTATAACTCTATACTCTTTCAAATATGGCTGCAGCGCCCATTCCGCCGCCAATGCACATGGAAACAATACCATATTTCCCTTTAACTTCTTTGAGGTTGGCAAGACAGGTGGCTGTCAGCTTTGCACCAGTGCATCCAAGAGGATGGCCAAGGGCAATGGCTCCCCCGTGAATATTGATTTTGTCCATATACTTTTCAATGCCCAGTTCCCTGATGCAGTAAAGAGCCTGGGAAGCAAAGGCTTCATTGATTTCGTAAATATCAATATCATCAATGGTAAGGCCTGCCTGCTTAAGCACTTTTGGGATTGCATAGCGGGGGCCCACACCCATTTCATCAGACTTACAGCCAATGGTTGTATAGGAAACAAGTTTTGCAATGGGTTCAAGCCCCAGTTCGTAACATTTTTCTTTTGACGCAATAATGGTTGCAGCTGCTCCGTCTGTGGTCTGGGAGGAGTTCCCGGCTGTGACACTGCCGGCAGCGGAAAAAACAGTGCGAAGCTTTCCAAGCCCTTCAGCTGTGGATACCCTTATACCGTCGTCGTGTTCAACAATGAATGTTTCTTTTTTGTATGTGCAGTCTGCCTGTTTGACATATTTGTAGGCTGGTGTGGGAACAATTTCCGTAAAAAGGCCGTTGTCCCTTGCCCTTGCCGCTTTAGCCTGGGAGTTTGCGGCAAATTTATCCTGATCTTCCCGGGATACATTGTATCGGGAGGCGACATTTTCTGCTGTAATACCCATGGAAATATAGTTTTCCGGGTTGGTTTTAGAAAATTCAGGATGAGGGCGGGGCAGGTTTCCTCCCATGGGAACAAAGGTCATGGATTCAAGGCCGGCACCCATGGTCACGTCTGACCATCCCATCTGGACCCTTGCAGATGCAAGGGCAATGGCTTCAAGGCCCGAGGCGCAGAATCTGTTAACGGTTGCACCGGATACTTTTTCGGGAAAGCCGGCCATTTGACTGGCAACCCTGCCTATGTTGAGACCCTGCTCTGCTTCAGGAAAGGCACAGCCGATCATCACATCATCAAAATGTTCAAATTCAAGATTTTGGGTTCTTTCAACTGCTGATTTCATAATAAAGGTAATAAGTTCTTCAGGCCGTGTCTGGTTGAACAGCCCTCTTTTCTGTTTGCAGCCAGGGGTTCTGACCGATTGTACAATATATGCATCTTGCATGATTTTAAGTCCTCCTTTAGTTTCTGAGTGGTTTGCCGGTTTTGAGCATGTGGTCGATTCTGGCAATTGTTTTTTCTTCTTTGCAGAAGTCAACAAATGCTTCTCTTTCAAGTTTCAGGATGGTGTCTTCATCAACAGCACTACCCACCTTTACATCACCACCACTCATTACGTAGGCAATTCGTTTGGCAAGGAATGCATCATAATCGCTTATGAATTTACCATTGAGCATGTTGAATATTTCTGCGTTCACCATGCCCTGGCCGGCATCTCCCATGACAATAAGGGGCTGTTTGGTCGGGGGTACATATCCATCGTCAACCATTTTCAGGACTTCTTTTTTGGCCTCTCCAATAAGGTTGTCACGGTTGAATACGATTCTGTCAGCCTGGCCAAGGAAACCATTACCCGTTGCCTGGGCGGCAGATGCGGATACTGCAGCCATTATTACTTTCATAAGGGCAGGCACAAATAATTTTGCCAGATCAGTATCTTTTGCTGTTTTGGCCGGCATGGCATTGATATATTTTTTCCACAGGTTCATGCATCCCCCGCCAGCAGGAAGAAGGCCCACACCGATTTCCACAAGCCCCATATAAAGTTCTGAATGGGCCACCATTTTATCTGCACTCAGACAGACTTCACATCCACCACCAAGTACCAGGCCGTAAGGTGCTGCAACCACGGGGAAGGGCGAATATTTTGCTCTCTGGATGCTTTCATGACCATTTTTCAGGAAGGCATCGATTTCAGCATATTTTTTATCATGGCAAAATTTTGAAACAACACTAAGATCCGCCCCTGCTGAAAATGCACCCGGCATACCGCCGGCTTCATTGCCAATGACAAGTCCTGCCCCGTTTTTATCCACATAATCAAGGGCTTCACCAAGGACTTCAAAGATCTCTTCATTAAGAGCATTCATTTTTGTGTGGAACTCGACACAGAAGACATCATCACCAATGTCCACAAGACTTGCGGATTTATTTCCCAGCACGGTTTTATTGTTGCCTTTGGCTGCTGCAATGGAGACCATATTTTTGCTGACAGGCACTTCTTTGTAGGAAGCAGAAGCAAAATCGTAATAATATTTGATGCCGTTTTCAAGTTTGTAAAAGCAGGTGTTTCCTTTTTTCAGCATCTCTTTTACATTGGAAGGAACATCAAAACCTTGTTTTTCCATCCTTTCAACAGCTTCTTTAACACCATAGGTATCCCATGCTTCAAAGGGGCCCATTTCAAAATTGTATCCCCATTTCATGGAGTTATCGATTTCAATGATGGTATCGGCAATTTCAGGAACCCTGTTGGCAGCATACAAAAAACTGTTGGCAGCCATTTTCCAGGCAAATTGAGCCCCTTTATCATCCCCTTTGAGAACGCAGTCAATTTTTTCTTTTAAGGTTGGTTTTTTCTTTGCCTGGTCAATGCATGGAAAACTGGGTCTTACCAGATCTTCATATTCCATGGTTAAGGGGTTCAAGACTTTTCTGAGTTTTTTCCATTCCGGTGTCAGTTCGGTTTTGTAGAATCCAGCCCGGGTTTTATTACCCAAAAGATTTTTCTCAGCCATTTTCCCTACAAATTCAGGAAGGATCAACGCCTCTCTCTGCTCATCATCAGGACACAGTTCATAGGAGTTTTTGCAGACATTAATCACCGTGTCCAGGCCCACCAGGTCAACGGTTTTAAAGATAGCGGTTCTAGGGCGGCCAAGGGCAGGCCCAAAGATCGCATCTACTTCAGCAAAGGTCATGTCACTTTCAACCATGGCGTTCATAACGGCCCCGATCCCCTGGATGCCGATGCGGTTGCCCACAAAGTTGGGGGTGTCTTTTGCCCAGACAATACCTTTGCCCAGGTTTTTCTCCCCAAAGGCTGCAATAAATTTAAGAATTTCAGGAAGGGTCTCTGCACCCGGAATCAGCTCTAAAAGGTGCATATAGCGAACAGGGTTGAAAAAATGGGTTCCCATGAAATGCTCTTTGAAATCTTTTGAAAAGCCCTCACAAATATCCTGCAGAGGGATACCAGAAGTATTTGTGGTTACAATGGAACCAGGTTTTCTGACTTTTTCGACTTTTGTGAAAAGATTTCTTTTAATGCCAAGATTTTCAACAACAACTTCAATGATCCAGTCGCAGTCAGCCAAAGTCTCAAAGTCATCTTCAAGGTTTCCAATGGCAATGAGCCCTGCATCTTTTTTGTTGAAAAATAAAGAGGGGCTTGAAGCCAGTGCCGCATCAAGGCCTGCTTTTACAATTCGGTTTCGGGCAGTGGGGTCATTTTTTTCTTCGTCTTTTAAATCAAATGGAACGATATCCAAAAGCCGCACTTTTACACCTGCCCCGGCAAGAAGGGCAGAAATGCCGCCTCCCATGATTCCGGACCCGATAACTGCCGCCTTTCTGACTTTTCTTATCATGATTTCCTCCTATATAGTTCAAGGGTTATTTAATATTTATGAATGAGTATTCATTTTTGATTAACAAATAATCCACATGACTGTCAAGAAAAATTATTGAGAAAAAACCATGGGGTGATCAGAAAATTTTTCATTCAATTTCAAACTGTTATATATATTGACTCTTTAAAGATTATTGCAGTGGTGCCAAATGTAAAAAAATGGAAAATTTTATGAATACTCATTCATGAAGAGGATTTCAAGTTCCTTGTAAATTACAGAGGATTCTGATACTGTATGGCTTTAATTTTTGTAACTGTTCAGCCCGTTAAAAGAAATTATCTCATAGCCCTGTCTGATGGATATTTGCAGGAGGTTAAGCGTTTAGCATCGAACAAAAATATCCATTGGATAGGGCGGTTTCAAGCATAAGAGCTGAATAGTTACTAATTTTTTAAGTGTATTTATGAATCGGAGATGTTTGATGGCGTTAAAAGGCCCAAAGGTTAAATTTTCTGAAATTCTGAATATTGACTCATTGACTGGTTTTATTTCAGACCTTCAGAGGGAATCCGGCGATATTCCCTGGCATATAGATGGTAAAACAGATCCATGGGATCTTATTGAAACCATTATGGGATTGAATATTGGAAAGTGTTTTGATGAATCGCGCCGGGCCTTTGAGTGGTTGAAAAGAATGCAGAATCCCGATGGATCCTGGTATTCTTCTTATATCAATGGAACCCCAGAGGATCGAACCTGTGAAACCCATATGGCTGCTTATATTTCCGTGGGGCTTTTCCATACCTGGTTGATGAATAAAGACACCCTTTTTCTTGAGTATTGCTGGGCGACAATGGAAAAAGGGATTAATTATGCCATCAGTCTTCAGACTGATTCAGGAGAAATATACTGGGCTAAAAGCCCGGAAGGCAAAGTTGATCCCATGTCTCTTCTGTCAGGAGCAAGTTCCATTTTTATGAGTTTAAAATGTGGTCTGGCCGTTGCAGGCATTCTTGGAAAACGAAAAAGTTCATGGGAAATTTCTTTTGACAAACTGGGTAAATCCATCCAGGGAAATATTCATTTTTATAATGTCAGCAAATCCAGATTTTCCATGTATTGGTTTTACCCAATTTTAAGCGGGGCTTTGACAGGAGAAAAGGCAAACAATAGAATCGAAAAATACTGGAATAAATATGTTATAGACGGTGAGGGGGTAAGATGCGTGTCTGATCAACCCTGGGTTACCATTGCCGAGACATCTGAACTTGTCCTTGCCCTGTATGGTATGGGATATATTGAAAAAGCAAAGCATGTATTCTCCTGGATCCAGGACAGGATTTATGAAGATAACACTTTCTGGTGCGGGTATACCTATCCTGACATGGTGATCTGGCCGGAAGAAAAAATATCATGGACCAATGCAGTGGTCCTCCTGGCAGCAGACGCAATCTACTCTTTTACACCGGCATCAAATCTTTTTTGCCACAGCTCATGGGATGGATTTATTTATAGGGATCTTGTCAATTGATAAAAGATTATCGACCCTATTATATTAAAAAAGCATGGTACAGGCTTCTGCATCTGTATATCCGCCACAGGCTTTCCCCTCAATTGACATCCCTTGGAAAAAATTCCTTCATTGTAAAGCCCTGGCATATTGAAATATTTGGCGGACCGGTCAGCATCGGGGATAATATTACCCTTTTGGGATGCGCTGATAAAAAGACCCGGTTGACGGTGTGGTCGGATACAAAAGATATTAAGGGAATTATAATAGGGGATCATGTCCTGATTTCCCCTGGAGTCAGAATCAGTGCGGCCAGTTATATATCCATTGCTGACTCCTGCATGCTGGCAAGCCATGTTTATATTACGGATTCAGATTGGCACGGCATTTATGACAGATCAATGCCACCCAGAGAGAAAAACTTTGTTGTGCTTGAGGAAAATGTATGGGTTGGGGACAGTTCAATTATCTGTAAAGGGGTGACCATTGGTAAAAACAGTATTATAGGTGCGGGGTCTGTCGTCACTTCAGATATACCTGCCAATGTGATTGCAGCTGGAAATCCTGCTAAAATTATTAAACAACTGGACCCGGACAAACCCATCATAACACGCAAGGACAGGTTTTCAGATGCGGATGACCTTAAGGTCACACGTAACCTGAAGGTCACACGTAACCTGAAGGTCACACGTAAAATGACCATCCAGGCCTTTGAGGAGGCAGAAAAAGAACTGCTTAAAGGAAATACCTTTTTGGGATGGATCAGGTCATGGTTTTTTCCTGAAAAGAAGAATTGATTCACAGGAATTATTCAAATTCAAATTAAAAGAGCAGCAGACAGGGAAATAATAGAGAGCAGGGTTGAGAGCATAATTGCGGCTGAGGCCAGCTGGGTATCACTGTTCAACTGGGCTGAAAGAATATATATGGATGTTGCCGTGGGCAGGGCGAAAAAAATCATTCCAGCTTTGAACGGGATTCCAGTGATGGAAAATGTTTTTAAAAGGAAAAATCCAATTAGCGGTAGTATCAATAGTTTTACCAAAGATGCAATAAAAGAAATTTTTGTGTTATGTTTGAGACCTTTAAGGGTTAAAGCACCACCAATGGAAATCAGGGCCAGGGGCATGGTAACAGCGGTCATGAGGGAAAATGTGTTATCAATGAAAACAGGAAAAGAAAGCTGGAACCTGGAAAAAAAAAGTCCTGCAGCACACCCCAGGATCAAGGGATTGGAAATCAGCGCCTTTAACAGATACTTCAAATGCTTCATAGGGCTTCTCTTTTGCCCGGAGTACCAGATCAATGTTGAAACGGCAAGAACGTTTATAATGGGGATGGCAAATCCGATGAGGATACCAAAGTATTTGATACCTGATTCTCCAAGGGTATTCATGACAATGGCCATACCAATATAGCTGTTAAACCTATAACAGGCCTGGGAAAAGGTGCCTGCCTGAAAACTTGAGATGTTGAACAGTTGAATCACTGCAAGACTTAATAGATAAACAATGATCACAGATAGAATGGCAGCCAGGCATAAATTAACACTGATTCCCTTGTCCGGAGCTGCGCTTCCGATTTTCCAGAACAGCATGACAGGGAAAAAAATAAAATAGACAAGCTTGTCTGAGGTTTTTAAAAAAGTGTCATTGGTAATGTTAAAGTGTTTTAGGAGGTTTCCAAGCAAAAGCAGGGCAAATATCGGGAATATGGCATTCAGGACGATCATTACCTTAAAATATGGGAATATGGATTTTTTTGCAAATGAATTATTTATGTTTATATTAAATCAACAAAGCAAAGAGCAAGTAAGCATTGCCTGCTGCCAATGATATTTTTAAGGAGATTTGTATGAGTGAACTAACCTTGAATTTGCCTATTACCGGGATGAGCTGCGCTAATTGTGCTGCAAATATCACCAGATCTGTCGGTAAACTGGATGGGGTGACAAACGCCAATGCGAATTTTGCAGCTGAAACAGCAATTATATCATTTGATCCGGATAAAATTGGTTCAAATGACATCATCCATACAATCCATGATCTGGGGTTTAAAGTTCCCATAAGCCGAAAAGAATTGCCAGTCACAGGCATGAGCTGCGCCAATTGCGCGGCAAACATTGAAAGAACATTGAATAAAAAAGTAGAGGGTGTTGTATCGGCAACGGTGAATTTTGCATCGGAAAGATTACTTGTTGAGTATATCCCATCCATTGTCTCTTTTGATATAATTATAGCTCAGATCAGGAAAATCGGGTTTGATTTGATTGTTGCTGATGAAGGACAGGATGAAGAAGATGTGGAAGAGATTGCAAGACATGCGGAAATAAAGGATCAGACCCAAAAATTCATTGTGGGTGTTGCTTTTGCCCTGCCATTGTTTCTCATGAGCATGTCAAGGGACTTTGGTCTGATTGGTTCCTGGAGTCATGCATCATGGGTAAACTGGTTTTTTCTCTTCCTTGCCACACCCGTCCAGTTTTATACGGGTATAGACTATTATGTGGGAGCTTATAAGAATTTAAAAAATAAAAATACCAACATGGATGTTTTGATTGCTCTGGGTTCTTCCGTGGCCTATTTTTATTCGATTTTCATCCTTGTCCTACCAGGGCTTAGCGGGCATGTCTATTTTGAGACCTCTGCCGTTATCATTACTTTGATTAAATTCGGTAAGCTCCTTGAAGCCAGGACCAAAGGTAAAACAGGCGGGGCCATAAAAAAATTGATCGGGCTTCAGCCAAAAACCGCCACCATCATTGAGAATGGTGTTGAAAAAGAAATTTCCATATCCCTGGTTCAACTCAATAATATCATTGTTATCAGACCAGGAGAGCGGATTCCCGTTGATGGTATCATTATTGAAGGTGCCTCGGCAATTGACGAATCCATGCTCACAGGAGAACCCATTCCCGTTGATAAGATAAAAGATGATATGGTTACTGGTGGAACTGTTAATGGTGAAGGTCTTTTAAGATTCAGGGCCACCCGTGTGGGCAAAGATACAGCTCTTTCCCAGATCATAAGGCTTGTACAGGAAGCCCAGGGAAGCAAGGCGCCGATCCAGGCCCTTGCAGACAGGGTGGCAGCTGTATTTGTCCCCGTTGTCATCGTTATTGCTTTGATCACCTTTGGCATCTGGTGGGGGATAACAGGAGAGTTTGTTCCCTCTATGATCAGGATGGTTGCTGTTCTTGTCATTGCATGCCCTTGTGCTTTGGGACTTGCAACCCCCACGGCCATTATGGCAGGCACGGGGAAAGGTGCTGAAAACGGGATTTTGTTTAAAAGAAGCCAAGCCCTTGAAAATGCAGCCAAGCTTGTGACCATTGTGATGGATAAAACCGGAACCATAACCATGGGTAAACCCACCGTGGTAGACTGGATTCCTGCCAGGACTTCTGGATTATCTGCTGATGAACTCCTGATACTTTCGGCCTCTCTGGAAAAAGGCTCTGAGCACCCCATTGGCAAAGCCATTGTCGCATTTGCCCAGGATAAAGGCCTGTTATTAAATGATCCAAAAAATTTTAAAGCCATAAGCGGTTTTGGGGTTGAGGCTGAACTTGAGGGACAGGTTTTCAGGTTTGGTAAACCACTATGGTTTGAACAGGATTCAGATATGCCCGATGCCATCAGAAAGATGATCCTTGAATTGCAGAATAAGGGCAGAACAGTCATGGTCCTGGCAAAGGATAATGATGTACTGGGGGTTATATCTGTTTCTGATGTATTGAAACCTGATTCAAAACAGGCCATTAAAGAGCTCCATGCTGAAAATATTAAAGTGGTCATGCTGACGGGAGATAATTTGCAGACAGCCCTCGCCATTGCTAATGAAGTGAACGTGGATGATGTTGAAGCAGAGGTGAGGCCCGAAGAAAAATCCGGTAAAGTAAAGGCATTTCAGCAAAATAATATGATGGTGGGGATGGTGGGGGATGGAATCAATGATGCCCCGGCCCTTGCCCAGGCTGATATTGGTTTTGCCATTGGCACGGGAACCGATATCGCCATTGAAGCCGGGGATGTGATCCTTTCAAGCGGGAACCTGACCGGCATTCCAAAAGCCATCAAAATAAGCCGGAAAACCATTGCTACAATCAGACAGAACTTATTCCTGGCATTTGTGTATAATATTATTCTGATTCCTGTTGCAGCAGGTGTTTTAGCACCCTTTGAGATGTTCCCGGAATTTTTAAGGCAGCTTCATCCTATTTTAGCGGCTCTTGCCATGGCAGCCAGCAGTATTTCCGTGGTAACAAACAGTTTGCGGCTATATAATACGGATATCAGCTAGTGCCCCACGGAAAACCGCAAATTTTGGAAGCATAAGCTCCTTTGCGAACCAATTACTGCTCCGGGCTTAAGTTTTTGTTTTACTTGGCCTGTTTGATTTGATGACCTGAATGTCCATGATACTGCCCATGTTGATAATGAGATTTTGACGGGATATCTGGTCTGAAATATCTGACAGCACCCTGTTATATTTTTCCAGGGTAAGCCGTTTCCTTAATCTTGAAAAGGTTGAACTATCCGGGGCAGCCTCTCCCATTGGAAGACCAATGAATTTTTTAAACGAGAACCGGTCATTAATCAGGCTTTCCAAATCAACATCAGATTTGATTTGAAACCAGTTTCTGAGCAGCATGCATTTGAACAGCATTAAAGGAGAATAGGCCTGGGGTCCTTTTTTCTTTTTCCCAATGGGATAGTTTTTTACCAGTGTGGATTCAATGGGTTCCCAGTGTATGCTTTGATCCAGATTTTTTAAGTGTTCAAGGGTATTGTTTTTTACTTTGGTCTGGGACAATTCCAGGTCTGAAAATGAAAGCGTTTGATTATCAGGTTTAAAACTCATGTGCCACCTCACTTGGATTGACGATGTCTATTCATTGCATGAATTAAAAAAATGTTCAATCATTTCAAGAAATTATTTTTTATGGCACATTTTTAATTATCGCGCCACAATGTTTTTTTATATGGCACAATAATATAAAATGTGCCATATTGTTATCATGCCAAAACATATATCGCAAAATGAGTTAGATGCTGTTCTGAGGGCAGTCAGCCAATTTTCTGAAGGTGCGTCTATTAAAGATGTCAGCGCTGTCATGGAAAAATTGTTGCCACGCCGTACTCTTCAGCGCCGCCTGGGACAACTTATAGCGCAGAAAAAGCTGATCCTAAAAGGCAGGGGCCGAGGCAGCAGATACATTGAGAAAGTAAGAGTAGTATTAGGTGGAACCTCCGCTATTAAAGCTGAGTCTCATGGCGAGTTTGAGGTATATATTCCCGTATCCCGGGAAGGAGAGCAAATTAAGCAGGCGGTTCGCGAACCGGTTCAGAGCCGTCAGCCCGTGGGGTATAATAGAGGATTTGTCGATGATTATATTCCCAATACTACATTCTACCTTTCTCTTGAGATTCAGCAGCGTCTTTTTGAAACGGGACAATCGTCGGGTGATCACAGGCCAGCCGGAACATACGCACGGCAGATATTTAATCGTATTTTGATTGACCTGTCATGGAATTCAAGTCGTCTGGAGGGCAATACCTACTCGTTGCTTGAAACAGATCGGCTGCTTGAATTTGGTGAGGTCGCCGAGGGAAAGCAGGATAGAGAATCACAAATGATTTTAAACCACAAGGCTGCTATCGAACTATTAGTGGAACAGGCGCAGGAAGTCGGGTTCAACAGCTATACAATTTGCAATCTTCATGCGCTTCTATCGGATAACCTGCTGGCCGATCCAAGGGCGTGCGGGAAGTTGCGCGTCATCCCGGTTGGGATAAGCGGGACAGTTTATATTCCTTTGGAAGTGCCGCAGTTGATAAAAGAGTCTTTTTTGAAAGTGCTTGAAAAAGCCGCTGCAATTGAAAACCCGTTTGAACAGGCTTTTTTTGTGATGGTTCATTTGCCGTATCTCCAGCCATTCGAAGATGTAAACAAGAGGGTTTCGCGTCTATCTGCAAATATTCCCCTTATTCGAGATAATCTATGCCCCCTTTCATTTGTTGATGTGCCTGAGCAAGCCTATATTGATGGACTAATTGGTGTGTATGAACTGAATAGGGTTGAGTTACTCAGGGATGTCTTTGTATGGGCATATGAGCGTTCTTGCGCCCGCTATTCAGCTGTACGCAGCTCACTTGGAGAGCCTGATCCTTTCCGATTTCGCCACCGTACTATCATTTTTAATGTTGTAAACGAAGTTGTGCGTGGTGTTATGAATAAAAAGATGGCAGTGTCTTTCATAAAACAGAATGCAGTTGAAAAAATTGAGTTAAAGGAACGGGAGCGTTTTGTTGAGGTTGTAGAAACGGAATTGATGAGCCTGCATGATGGAAATATTGCTCGTTACCGCTTGCATCCTGAAGAATATGAGAACTGGGAAATAACATGGACCGCACAATGATAATTAAATTTTAAATAAGTTTAATCGGCTAATCATATATTTTTCAAGAGCATGAAAAGTCTTCAAAAAACAGGCTGCTTCCGACTCCAAAGCCTTTTAAGAATGTCAGCAGCATGGGCCCTTTTTTTAAAAGTTATTAAACAATTGGGCTAAAATATGCCAATCTATATACAAAGTAAAATCATTTATTTTTTATAACCCATAAATAGTATATATGCCCCGTGGCAAAGCCTTTAGCGGCTAACACATGTGAAATTTTGACAGATCAGTCTTCAGGACACTTGATTTATTTTCTTTCTATGTGTTTAATTGTCCCTGATCTTCACAAAAAATGATTTGAGTAAAGGAGAACATGATGACTTTAGAGTTAGAGCTGGAAATATTCTCAGACTATGTTTGACCCTGGTGTTATTTCATTACCGGGAGTATTGAAAAACTTACAAAAGAATATGATATTCATGTCAAATGGCGGGCGTTTCCCCTTCATCCAGATACGCCTGAACAGGGCCGTACCCTGGAAGACCTGTTTAAATATAAAGAGATACCCTTTGATGTGAACAAAATGATGGCAAACCTGAGAGAAAACGCAGAAAGGCTTGGGCTTGCCCTGGGTGATAGACGGATGACCTATAACAGCCGACTTGCCCAGGAGGTCGGCCTGTGGGCAGAAACAAAAGGTCATGGTCACCAATTTCACATGGAAGCATTTAAAGCTTATTTTGTGGAAGGAAGGAATATCGCTCAAAAAGATGTTCTTTTAAGCATGATAGAAAACTCCGGACTTGATCGCGAGGAAGGTAAGACTGTAATTGAAACCCGGGAATTTTCAGATGCTGTGGATTCGGACTGGGAACTTTCAAGGACAAAAGGTGTCACTGCCGTGCCAAGTTTTTTTTGCGGGCTTGACCGTCTTGTGGGGGCTCAAGCCTATGAAACCCTTGAAAAATTAATCGTAAAATACGGTGCAAAGCCTGTTTGTCAGGAAAACCCTTCTTGACGACAAAGTGATATTCGCATACATTTTGAAAAAATAAACAATATCATTATTTTGATGGCAACAATTTAAACGTGGAGCAAAAATGACTGATAAAAAAAAGAAAATTCCTCCTTCATGTGCGTCCTGTACAGTGGAGATTCCAGACCGGATTTGTTTTTCAGATAAAGGCAAAGGTCACAAGGGATGCCCCTCATTGACACGGAAAGATGTTTTAAAAAAGGCCAATAAAGAGTATGAAGCCAAAGAAATCAAAGAGTTTGCCTACAATGCATCTTTGCAGGAAGCCCAATGCTATGCCAATCGGGACCAGCAACCCTATATTATGCAACCGAGCAAAACACGGATTGTTGAAACCTGTGAATTTGCAATGAAAATGGGGTATAAGCGCATTGGTCTTGCTTTTTGTATAGGATTGACAAAGGAAGTGAAAATTGTTGAGGAAATTTTAAAGGGATACGGGTTTGAAGTTGTTTCCGTCTGCTGTAAGGCCGGCAACAGTTCAAAAGATCTGATTGGTATTTCAGATGATGAAAAGATATATAAAGGCACGGATGAGGCCATGTGCAACCCCATATTCCAGGCAAAGACCCTGACCCATGAACAGGTTGATTTTAATGTTCTGCTGGGATTGTGCGTGGGACATGATTCCTTGTTTTTACAATTTACAGATACTCCCACCACAGTGCTGGCTGTAAAAGATCGGGTCACAGGCCACAATCCTCTGGCAGCCATTTATCAATCAGAATCCTATTACAGGAAGATCAGGCATCCGGATCTTAAATCTTGATCCGTCTTAATTATTTTCTTTTACTATTAGTTCTGCTAATAACAAACCATGAAACTAAGATTAAAAGATATCATTGATCTGGATTATTTCATCTATATGGATGATGCTCTTGATTCTCCCGAAGAGATTCAAGAGCAAACGGTGAGGGATCGTAAAATTTATAATCAGTGCAGGAGCACTGCCCAAACAGAAAAAAGTCTCTTGTTGAAATGGCTGGCTTTTAGAAAAGATGAATTTTTTAAGAAAAAAGATAAAAAAGTATTAACCCTGCTGCCCGGCACAATTTTTTCCACCCTGTATTCCTGGATGATCTATGCCATAGCCTTGACAGGGGTAATCACCGGAGTATCCCTGGCATATTCATTTCTTGCCTATCACGGTAACCGCCCCATCAATGTAACTATTTTTCTTGTTTTATTTGTTGTGTTGCCGGTTTTAATGCTGGTATTCTCGCTGATACTGATTGTGCGAAAGGCCATTGGAACTAAAAAATCAGAAAACTTTTTTCACAATTCCATCATCCATACATTGATCTCATCATTATTTTTTAATGTGCTGCCCAGAATTTTTAAAAAAACAGGGCAGACCATTTTTAAAAAAAGTCTTGATACTCTGGAATATACCTTGTTGCTTATTCGTGTGAAGAACAGGGAATATAAGGATCTTTTTTTCTGGCCGATTTTTATTCTGACATCTGTGTTTGCCGCCAGTTTTTCAACGGGAGCCCTTGGCGGAACATTTTTCAGGGTGATTGTCAGCGACATGGCCTTTGGGTGGCAGTCAACGCTCACAGCCTCAAGTGACAGGGTTTATGATCTGGTTTCATTCCTATCTCTTCCCTGGTCCTGGTTTGTTCCGGAATTCCTTGCCCACCCGAGCCTTGAACAAATAGAAGGCTCCCGGATTATTTTAAAGGACGGCATCTCTATCCTGGCAACACAGGATCTGGTATCCTGGTGGCCCTTCATTTGTATGGGAATCCTGTTTTATGCTGTAATCCTCAGGGGACTTCTTATCATTATCGGGATTTTAGCTCAAAAACATATCCTCCACTATTTTAACTTTAAAAGGCCCAGGTTCAAGCTATTAATTGTCAGAATGAAGTCTCCTGTCCTGGACATTAACGCTGATAAAACCCAGGCAAGCCAGGCCAGCGAAAAGAACCCGAACAATAATATGAAAGAGAACTCTTCTTTTAAAATCAGGCCGGATGTGCCAGGCCAAAAGGCATTGCTCCTTGTATCAAAAAACGTCTATTCTGATGAAATAATTAAAAGCGTCATCAAGGGTATTGAAACACATTTATTTTTTAATGTGAAAGAGACCCTGGGAATCAGTTTTGATGTTGACGATGATGCTGATATCATCCGTGAGAAGAGCCAGGGTGATGTGGATCATGTGATCCTGGTCAATGAAGTCTGGCAGCCACCCATAAGAGGACTGCTCCATTATATTACACAGATAAAGGCGGCTATGCCCCAGGGCAGACTCTTGTGGATACTGTTAACCCAGGATGCCGACCAGGCAGATCTTTCAGTTGACAACACAGATATTAATTATGATGTCTGGAAAAAAGCTATATTTAAACTTGAAAATCCTGACATAGTAGTGAAAAGGTTTATTTAGCAATGATACTTGAATTTGCTGTATTGGGCCACCCCAATGAGGGAAAGTCTTCCGTGGTTTCCACCCTGACCGAGGATGACCAGATAAAGGTCAGCCCTATCCCCGGTGAAACCAAAGTATCAAGGAATTATACTATAACAATTGACGGGAAAGACATCATCCGGTTTGTGGATACACCCGGGTTCCAGGTGCCCAGGCAGACCCTTGCATGGTTTAAGGCATTTGATGGCGATCAGGACAAAATTGCTGCCCGGTTTATTGATGCTTTTAAAAATGATCCTTTTTTTGCAGATGAGTGTGAACTTTTAGATCCAGTGGCCAGGGGCGCTGGCATTATTTATGTGGTGGACGGTTCAAGGCCTGTGCGGGATGACGATTTGGCGGAAATGGAAATTTTAAGGCTTACAGGTCGACCGAGAATGGCCATTATTAATTCCAAAGCAGACCAGAAAGATTATACTCAGGATTGGAAACTTGAGTTTAGAAAGCATTTTAATTGTATTCGTGTTTTTAATTCAAACAGAGCCAATTTTACAGAGCGAATTAAAATGCTTGAAAGCCTTAAAGCCATTGACCAGGAATGGGAATCTGTTCTTTCCCGGGTGATCCTGGCATTTAAAGAGGACTGGCAGAAAAGAAATCGTCTTGTTACAGCCTTAATGATCCAAACCATTGAAAAAAGCCTGTCATTTTCCATATCTGAATCCATCACCTCATCTTCTGATCAAGAAGAGATCAAAGAAAAACTCAATGAAAAATATCAGGCCCATATAAAAGATCTGGAAAATAAGATGTTTAAACAGATCAGAGCCTTGTTCAAACATCATCTTTTTGAATATCATCTGCCAGAGTATTCAATTCTTAAACACGAGCTTTTTTCAAAACAGACCTGGGAGATTCTGGGCCTTACAAAAGAACAGCTGGCAGCAGCCGGCGCCATCATCGGCGGCACAATGGGGGCTGCCATCGATACTGCTTTTGCAGGACATACATTGGGTGTATTTACTGTCCTGGGAGGGGTTTTAGGGGCCGGGTCTGCCTTGTTTGGCGGAAAAAAGATAACCCAGAATAAAAGGGCAGGTATCTGGTTTGGGGGGGATAAACTTAAGCTGGGTCCCAATAAGAACCTTCAATTTCTCTATATTCTGATTGACCGTGCATTGATTTATTATTCCCATATTATTAACCGCCCCCATGGCAAAAGAGATTTGTCAGATCAGTCTGGGAATACAGATACCAAAAAGAAAGGATATTCCACAGGCTTTATAGCAAGTCAAAGAAATGTTTGTGCAAAGTTTTTTAAAGTTGCCACTGGCCATTCCTTTATAAAGGAGAAAACAATAATGCCAAAGTTTGAAGAATTGATTGAATCTGTTTTAAATGATATATCCGAGAAATTTTAAAATAAAGGAAGTCTATAGAATGTTATCAAATCTTTTCAGCCCGATTCACATCGGCAATATGACCTCAAAAAACAGGCTTTTAATGTCTGCCATGAGCATAAATTTTGGTGTGGATGAAAACTGTTGTGTAACGGACCAGCTGGTTGAGTATTTTATTGAAAGAGCCAAAGGTGGTGTGGGCATGATGCTGGTGGGGGGCGGAAGCGTCCACCCCGGAGGTCAGGAACTGCCTGATCTTCCCCAGATGTATAATGATAATTGTATTCCGGCCCTAAAAGATATGGTTCAAAGGGTGAAGCAGTATGACACCCTGTTCGGGGTGCAGCTATTGCATGGAGGACGTCAGTCCTATCTTCCTGAAAAAGTGGCACCTTCTCCCATTCCAGCACCGGCTGTTGTAAAGGGCCCGGTCAGAGCCCTTGAGATTAATGAAATAAAAGAATTGACATCCTGTTTTGGGGATTCAGCCAGACGATGCCAGGAATCAGGATTTGATTTTATTGAGCTTCATGGTGCCCATGGGTATCTGATCAACCAGTTCATGGCCCACAATTCCAATATCAGAACAGATAAATATGGGGGATCGTTTGAAAACCGGACACGGTTTTTGTTTGAAATTATTGAAGATATCCAGGCAAAGACAGGCAAAGACTTTCCCATTGGAATACGGATTAATGGAAATGATTATATCGAAAATGGATGGGATCTTGAAAGTACGGTAAGACTTGCACCTTTGCTTGAAAAAGCAGGGGTTGTATATATTCATGTTTCAGGCGGGGTTTACGGGTCAACAGAACTTACCATACCCTCCATGTACACCCCCCATGGATGCTTTGTCCATCTGGCAGAAGAAGTAAAAAAACATGTTAATATTCCCGTGATTACCGTGGGGCGGATTAAATATCCGGATCATGCCGAAGAGATTATTAAAGATGGCAAGGCAGACATGGTGGCCTTGGGCAGGTCTCTTCTAGCTGATCCCTATTATCCTGAAAAAGCCAGGAAGGGTGAATTTTCCCAGATTCGTCCCTGTGTCGGATGCTGTCTTGGATGTATTCATGCAGTACTTGCCAAGGAGCCGGGTTCCTGTGTGGTTAATCCTGATGTGGGAAGGGAATATAAACTCAAAAACGAAACCAGACCCGAACAGGTTTTAAAAATACTCATTGCAGGGGTCGGACCTGCCGGCATGGCAGCGGCAAGACAATTTGCTTTCCAAGGGCATAAGGCCATTGTCTGCGAAAAAGGAGAAGATACAGGCGGGTTGCTGTCCCTTGCTTCAAAAGCTCCGGGTCGAGGGGAACTCAATGATATCCTGGATTTTTTCAGGAATGAAATGGCAAGACTGGATGTTGAGATCTGGTATAATACAGAGCTGACCCTCGATCTTATCAATGAAATCAATCCTGACAAAGTGATCCTTGCCACAGGGTCAATGCCGGATATGCCGGTGATTAAAGGGCTTTTTCAGACAAAAATGGATCTGGTGACCAATGTTGATGTGATGAGCGAAAAAGAACATGTCAAAGATAAGGTCATCGTGCTGGGTGGCGGTATGACTGGTTTGATCACAGCTGATTTTCTCGCAGACCAGGGAAAACAGGTTGTTGTTTTGAACCGGAAAAAGAGTTTTGCTGAGGAAATGTCCAGCAATGACCGCTATTACTTGAGGGAACGGCTGAAAAAAGGAAATGTGACCCTGTATAAAAATGTTTCAGTTAAGCAGTTCACAGATGATGGGGTTGTTTTTAAATCCAATGGGGAAGACATCACATTAACCGGTTTTGAGTCAGTGGTGATTTCTGAAAAACACAGCTCCATCAGGGAAGCAAAAAAACTTGAAAAAAAAACAAAGGTCTTGTTTCATTTCATCGGTGATGCAAAATCTCCACGGCATTTGATGTACTGCATCAGTGAAGCCGATGAAATTGCAAGATCAGCATGAGATCTGATTCGATAAAATGATTTTTTGAATAAGTTTTTATTCAATTTCAAAAGCACGTTCACCGTGGAGGGAATCTTAGAATTTGTTGCCATATCCATCCAAAGGACGTAAGGTGATCAACCTGGAACGGGTTATGCAAAATTCCTTATGGCAAATATCCAGTGTTTAAATGTAAATATGAACAAAACAGAAATTATAGTTTCATATGGTTAGACCATTTCAAATTTCTATCGCTTTGCCAGTTAAGGGTTTTTGGCAATCGTCATAAAAACTCTGGACTTTTTTTGGTTGACAACATAAGGTATATGGGCTACAGAAATCTTAAATCAGGCTGTTTAAGCGCTTTTTTAGCTATTTGTAGTTTTAAAAATTTAATGGGTTGGAAAATCTGTATGGCACAGCTAGAATTAAAAAATGTTAGTGTGAGATTTGGCGGACTATTGGCATTATCCGATTTGAGTTTTACAATTGGCAACGGTGGAGTTGTGGGGCTCATCGGCCCCAATGGTGCTGGAAAAACAACTGTTTTTAATGTCCTCACCGGTGTTTATCAGGCATCGGAGGGAGAGGTGCTCTTTGACGGGAAAAGTATCCTTGGTAAACGGCCCTATGCTATTTTTGAAAAAGGGATTGCCAGAACCTTCCAGAATATTCGCCTTTTTTCCGCCATGACCGCTGTGGAAAATGCTATGGTGGCGAGACACTGCAGGGCCTCCAAAGGGATTGTGGGATCTATATTAAGAACCCCGTCCCAGAAAAGGGAAGAAGCTTTTATTAAAGAAAAGGCCATGGAAGCACTGACTTTTATGGGTGTTGGAAAGTATGCCGATGATGTGGCATCAAATCTGCCCTATGGTCTCCAGAGAAGACTTGAGATTGCCAGAGCCATTGCCTCGGAACCCAAGGTGCTGCTGCTGGACGAACCTGCTGCGGGCATGAACCCCTCTGAATCCTCAGAGCTGATGAAAGACATTACGCGCATATCAGAGCTTGGCATTGATGTGCTCCTTGTGGAGCATGACATGAAAGTTGTGATGGGTGTGTGTGATCATATCGTATGTGTTGATCATGGAGTGAAAATTGCTGAAGGTGATTCAAATGAAATTCAGAATAACCCAAAGGTGATTGAGGCGTATCTAGGTCAGCCTGCCAACCAATAATTTTTAGGAGGAAAAGATGAGAAAAAGAGTTTTATCAATTATGATTATGGGCCTTATTCTGGTTCCATTCCTGTTTAGTGCAGTCGCTGCAAAAACTTTGAAAATCGGTTCCATGAGTCCTTTGACAGGCCCCTATGCATCTGATGGAACAGATATTAAGAATGGTGCCCGGGCTGCCATTGAAGTATTTGAAGAAGCCGGTGGAATGCCTGGCTATGACAAAATTGAATTTTTTCCCCAGGATACAGCCTGTGATCCAAGACAGGCCGTTGCCGCAGCCAACAAGCTTATCAACCTTGAAGTTGTTGGTGTGATTGGTGCCTATTGTTCGTCTTCAACCATTCCATCATCTGAGGTGCTGGATGAGGAAGACATCATCATGATTACTCCGGCTTCCACAAATGAAAAAGTTACTGATCGAGGTCTTCCCTATATGTTCAGAATGTGCGGAAGAGACGATGATCAGGCTCCTGCAGCTGCTAAATTTATGAAAGAAGCGCTGGGCGCAAAAACTATTTTTATCGTGGATGACAAAACCACCTATTCCCAGGGTCTGGCTGACGGCGTTAAAAAAGCCAGTATAGCTCTGGGTATGGAAGTAGTTAACCATGAGCATGTTAATCAGGGAGACAAAGACTTTTCTGCTATTTTGACCATGGCAAAACGGGCAAATGCCGATATCTTCTACATGTCTCTTCAGGGATACTCTCCTGCAGCCATGATGACACTCCAGGCAAAACGCCTGGGCATGGAATCCCAGATTATTACCCAGGATGCCGTGTTCCAACCCAAATTCATGGATGTTGCAAAAGAAGCATCACAAGGTGTTTATCTTACTTATGGGTTTACAGATGAAAGCACACCTCAATACAAAGCCTTTGAAGCAAGATATGTGCCCAAATATGGTAAGATTGCAGCCTATGCAACCTATGCCTATGATTCAGCCACAGCATTGCTATACGCTATCAAGGCTGCTGGTTCCACAGATTCTAAAAAAGTCAAGGCTGAACTGATGAAACTGGATTTCCAGGGTGTTGCAAAACATATCAAGTTCGCACCTAATGGGGATTCCGGATCTTCTTACATTGCCTATAAAGTTGTTGGCGACAAGTTTGTTCCTTATTGGGAACCCGTCAAAGGTCTGATTAAATAACCCGATTAAATAATTTTGGTTAAATAATTTTGGTTAAATAATCTGGTTAAAATGTGATGCGGCTTTTGCCGTGGCATAAGCCGCATCTTTTTGTTCACCCCAAGAACTAAAGTTAAGAAAATTAAATATAATGGAATATTTTATTCAGCAGTTGATTAACGGTATAACCCTTGGCGGGATGTATGCATTGATCGCACTGGGTTATACAATGGTATATGGCGTTATCCAGCTCATCAATTTTGCCCATGGCGAATTTTTTGCTGCTGGTGGATATGTGGGGGCCATTGCCCTGGCTTATTTTGCCGGGCTCGGTTATATGGGAACTCACCCCGTGATCTGCCTTACCGCCTCTTTTATGATTGCCATGGCCTATTGCGCCTATCTTGCAGTGGGGGTTGAAAAAATCGCCTATAAACCATTGCGGAAACAGTCCAGACTGGCTGCCCTTTTGTCTGCTCTGGGCATGTCCATTTTTCTTTCCAATGGCATGATGCTCACCCAGGGGGTGTATGATAAGGTTTATCCTGGTGAGCTGTTCCAGGGAAGATTTGATTTTGGCATGGTAACCATCTCCTATCTCCAGATCATGATCGTATCCCTGACAGCCTGCCTTTTGGTGGGCCTCAATTTACTGGTATTCAAGACCAAAATCGGCATGGCCATGCGGGCAACGGCCCAGGACAAGACCATGTCAGCCCTTGTGGCCATTGGCAGCAACCGGATTATCTCCCTGACTTTTGCCATTGGTGCAGGCCTTGCCGCTGCTGCTGGTATCATGTATGGCCTTTATTACGGATCAGTCAAGTATGACATGGGATTTGTTCCGGGCATCAAGGCTTTTGCCGCGGCTGTACTGGGCGGCATCGGGAATATTACCGGTGCCATGATAGGCGGTCTGATTATCGGAATGGTTGAAATATTCGGTGCAGGCTATATCTCAGGCGAGTACAAGGATGTGTTTGCATTTATCATATTGATTGCCGTTCTTTATTTTAAACCAAATGGAATTATGGGCGAGAATATAGATGATACAAGAGTTTAAGAAAGTTTGGAAACAATATACCATCGGCATGTTGTGGCTTTTAGGGTTGCTCTGGCCATTGCTGGGCATTCATCCTGACGGCACAATAACTTTTCAGAAAACAGTGACGGTCTGGAGTTATATATTGGCAGGGACTTTTGTCTGTCTGATGATTTATGTTATGAAGGCTGGCGATTCTTTGAAATTTATTTCAAATCCGGTTTCCCGGGTTGCGGGCAATATCAAGAAAGTTTCAACTGCCTTCCCCACATGGGTCTGGATAAGTGTAACCCTGGTGTTTGCATTGATCTATCCACTATTTGCAGGCCGTTACGGCACAGACGTGGCCATTAATGTGCTGCTTTATATCTGTCTCGGGTTGGGCCTTAACGTGGTTGTGGGTCTGGCCGGCATGCTGGATCTGGGGTATATTGCATTTTACGGTGTTGGCGCCTATACCTATGCAGTGCTTAATGTCACCTATGGTCTGGCCTTCTGGGTCTGCCTGCCCCTGTCAGCATTAACGGCATGCATTGCCGGCTGTATTGTCGGGTATCCAACGCTTCGCATGCGGGGGGACTATTTGGCCATTGTCACCCTGGGCTTTGGGGAGATCATCCGGATTATCCTCAACAATTGGATGACCCTGACCAATGGTCCCAATGGCATTCTGGGGATCAAGCCCATTGGTATTTTCCTCCCCATATTTGAAAATGGATTTACTTTTGAACATTTCTGGGTGAAAAAGCTTCAGTTTTTTTATTATTTTGCATTGGCTCTGGTTATCGTGGCAGTTATTGCAGTTCAGCGCCTGAATTTTTCGCGGGTGGGCCGTGCCTGGGAATCCATCAGGGAGGATGAGACAGCAGCTGAACTCATGGGGGTTAATACCTTTATTTATAAGCTTTTGGCCTATGCCATGGGTGCAGTGTTTGCAGGGATTGCCGGTGCTTTTTTTGCCGCACGCATGAAATTTGTCAGTCCGGAAAGTTTTACCTTTCTTGAGTCGGCTATGGTGTTGTGTATGGTGGTTCTGGGCGGGATGGGATCCATCCCCGGGATTATACTGGGGGTTATAGCCCTGATTGCCCTTCCCGAGATTTTTCGCGAGTTTCAATCCTATCGAATGTTGATCTTTGGCGCCACCATGATTATCATGATGCTCTTCAGACCTGCCGGTCTGATACCAGCCAAGCGCATGGGAACCCGATCTGAAGAAAAGGAGGGATAAGGACAGATGAGTTTGCAACCGATTCTTGAATTGAAAAATGTCCATTCCGGATACGGGTCCATCAAAGCCCTTAAAGGTATATCCCTCAAGGTTATGCCCGGAGAAATTGTGGCTATCATAGGAGCCAATGGTGCTGGAAAATCAACAACACTCATGACCATCTGCGGTATTGTTAAAGCTGAAAAAGGCGAAATTTACTATGATGGTAAACTGATCAACAAAGTCCTGCCGGAAAAGCTTCCCACCATGGGGCTTTGCCAGGTTCCGGAAGGAAGAAGGATTTTTCCCAGACTCACAGTTATGGAAAACCTGCGGCTTGGAGCCTTTCACAGGGATGATACTGATCAGATTATGAAAGATATCCAGAATTCCTATGACATGTTTCCCATTTTGGGAGAAAGGAGAAGCCAGCAGGGCGGAACCCTTTCCGGCGGTGAGCAGCAGATGCTGGCCATTGCAAGGGCACTTATGACAAAGCCAAAGCTTCTTTTGCTGGATGAACCTTCCCTGGGGCTTGCACCCATCATTGTTCAGCAGATTTTTGAAATCATTGCCAGGATCAACAAGGAAGAAGATGTCACCATCCTGTTGGTTGAACAGAATGCTAATCTTGCACTCCAGGCAGCATCAAGGGGTTATGTCGTTGAAACAGGCGAAATCACCCTTGAAGATGAAGCACAGTCTTTATTGACCAATCCAAAGATCAGGGAAGCCTATCTTGGTGAATAAGATATTTCTGATCAAATAGTCCATTCATAATTTTCAGCCGGTTTCACTTTAATTTGAAACCGGCTGTTTTCAGCAAGTGTTAATCTGAAATCCATAGTTTGTTTGATAGCAGTCTGTTCATTTATCCGCCATTGAATTTTCTGGGCCAAGTTCTGTCTCCACACAGACTATTCACAATTTCCTTCACTGACAATAGAATTTAAAAAAAGCTATTTGTGTAAAATGTCAATTATGGCAAAATCCCCAAATAGCGATTTTGTAAAAGTTTTGCCAGTTCACAGGTTGTGAAAAAGTACGATTGAGAAGGTGGTCATATTATTCCAGCCCTTCAGAACTTGTTCCAGAGTTGGTCGATTTTGCTTTTCAGTACTGAATTGCTTTGCAGCATTATTTATCCTTTTAAAAAATATCCGCCTGTTTTTTTGCTTCCCCGATGTTCAATCAAATCTTTTCCAACCAGGGTTTGAATTTGTTTTTCCAGGGTTTTTCCAGACCGGTTATCAAGAAGGGCTGATGCCCGTCTGGTCTGTATTCCCGGGTTTTGTGAAATCACGGCAAGCAGGGATTTTAATCCCTCATTTAATCCCTCATTTAATCCCTCATTTAGATTGACAGGATGTCTTTTTTTTTCAAGGGCAACTCCCCGGTCAAATACTGCCGTGACAAAGGTGGTGAACTCAAATCGAATAGGGGCGTGTCCGGCTTCTTTCATCAGGTTTTGCATCCTCCTGATGCCGGTTCCCATTTTTTCAATATAGCCGATCCTGTGAAACAACCCTGCGATTTTGGGATTTCTTAAAACGCTTTTTTTGCCGAAATCTTTTTCAAGAAGCCCTTTGACCAGTCCCCCAGGGCTTGAGATTTCAATGCGGTCATCAAAGATCTCCACCATGACATTGGCTCCTTTTTCAAAATAGTATCGATGACACACGGCATTGATCACGGCTTCCCTCAAAGCCTCTAAAGGCACCTGGGGGACTTCGATCCGTTTGGGGGAGCCGTCAAATTCATAGCGGACCGGGATGTGCTGCCGCAAAAAGAGCATGGTATTGTCCACATTGTAGATGATATCCTGGTTGAAATCCTTGCGGTCCAGGACGTGGACTTTTTCAATTCCCTTGTACAGGGCGCAGGTGATACCGGCATGGGGATAAAATTGATCCAGATCCCGGGCAAAAAAGAAAATGCCTGTGTTGTTAAAGATGAGATTACCTGCCGGTTGTTCTGCAACACCAAGATTCAATAAAATAGACCGGGTATCCAGAACCGGGGAGATCTCTGCCAGGGAAAGAAAGTGGGACAGTTTTTGGGGATCAAAATCATTTTGAAAATTAAATTTCAAGTTCATGAGTTCCTCAAACCGGATCCGGCCTTCGGACTGGAAAAACTCGATGATCTGATTGCGGTTCATCTTCTGGGCATTGGGCCCGATCCGGGTGTAAAATCCTGAACTGCAGCTATAGGGTTTTTCCGTGCCCTGGTTCACATGCACCACCAGGAGGGACGCAAGTTCCTGGAGTTTTATTTTTATGGGAGGATCACAATTATTGGCAATATCCTGTATCTGGGATTTTAATTGATTGGTAACAACAATCCCCTTGATCTTTCCTGAGTCTGAAATGCCAATGAAAATCCTACCACCGGACCCGTTGGCGAAGGCCACCATTTCCCGGTCAATATGGGCTGGTTTTTCCTTGAACTCGATAAAGTAGCCTTCGCCCTCTTCTATTATCAGTTTTAATTCTTTTGTTTTCATCCTTCTATGCCGCAAATTTTTTGGTCAATTGTATGATCTCTTCAATCTGTTTTAAAGAAAACAGTCCCCGTATACCTTGGCTGGGCATGTTATTGTGGGTGAACTGATGCAAAAGTCCTCCCTTGCTGTAAACCTTAGGGTCATCAGACACCATTTAGTTCTTTTCTTGTCTGAGCTTCTGTCCGTGTCATTTTGATAACCCTGCTTAAACAGCTTTATAAAACTTCTGCATCTGTATCAATATTTCAGGTGCTTGTAAAGCTTGGTTTAAAAGTAAGAGCCAAAATTTGGTGTGACAATACCCAGGGTTCTTTTCTCCTGCGTTTAGAAAAGCCATCAGGGTTTTCAGGGTCCCACAAAAAAGGTTCTATTTCAGGCCGTGATTTACTGAAGCTTTTTGAACCTTTAAGGGAATGTCGGTTAATAAAATCAAATCATTAAGCAAAAAAGATAACCATTTAAAATACTTACGAAGGTTTTTGAAAATTAACCCTACCTGTTCCACTTATTTGTGGAACAGGTCATATGCTTCCTTAGAAACTAGGGCCCCTATTTTTGCTAACCCTTATAGAATAAAGCTTTGATAACAAATTATGCACCCTCAACGGGTGTTTTGCCTACCGTCAAATACCAGTCATTTTATATGCGATTGCCCTGATGAAATTTCGATTATATATTGACAATAAATCAGACAAATTGATAGACTATAAAAGTTCAAACCGAGGAATCTCAACTGAAACTGAATGATCAATTTTCGTAACCCACGGTATTTTCACATTGGTTTTGCTGTATTCCTGGGCACACTTTTTTATCTATCATTAATTGTTTTGAAAATAAGGAGGGTATTATGGCAGTTTCCATTATTATCAGACGAACGGTAAAGGATGAGACCATGGCAGGCAAACTGGCGCCTTTGATCGTACAACTCAGATCCCGTGCCACTATTCAACCTGGATTTCTGACGGATCAGACCTTTAGCTGCCTGGACTGTGATGGGGAGTATATGATCATCAGTTCCTGGAATACTCTGGAAGACTGGAACAAATGGATGCACAGCGAGGAACGCATGGCAATCCAGCGCCAGATAGATGGGTTGCTGGGGGAAAAAACCCTTTACCGGTATTATGAACCTGTTGTGGGAGGGATCACTCCACGGTTTCAATCAACATGAATCTGAGGGGCCAAGCTATAATCGGATGATTTCAAACTCCTGATTACAGTGTTCCAGGAATTTTATCAGGTCTTTAGAGGCAATGGTTGTTGTTGCCGTATTTACCAGGGGATGGAAGTTGAGAAGTTCTTTATCCATCATTTCTTCATCCAATATCACTTTGATTTCATGGTTTTGGGCATTGATAAGGGCAAAGGGAGTCACTGAACCCGGAATTACGCCTAAAACCTGGGCCAAAAGATCTGGTTTCCCAAAGGACGGACTTTTGGCATTGATTTTTTTTGCCATCTCCTTGATTATTATGGGCTTGTCAGAAAGGGTGACCACTAAAAAAAGATTTTTCTTTTTATCCTTAAAAAACAGATTTTTACTATGGGCGCCATCTATGCCTCCGTGATGCAGGTCTGCTTCTTCAACAGTGTATACGGCTGGATGTTCATGGTTTGTGTATTCAATGTTGATTTGAGTAAGTACATTGAGCAGTTCTTCCTGGGTTTTTAACATATTTTGTTTTTCCAATTATTTGGGTTCAAGGTTAAACAGGATATCGTTTTCCAGATAAACCTGCTCCAGTTGTTTTTGATAATTGGTCAATTCCTCCCCTTTCCTATTAGCCAGTTCCTGGACAAGATACTGGATTATGGCCAGTATG
>Ga0208648_1000672_pt1 | contig 32425 bp, 27 predicted proteins | sample AntAceMetag02UKL_FD_184772 | JGI IMG/M metagenome (GOLD analysis project Ga0208648, IMG submission 184772) | Saline lake microbial communities from Ace Lake, Antarctica - Antarctic Ace Lake Metagenome 02UKL (SPAdes) (version 2) | ecosystem: Environmental > Aquatic > Non-marine Saline and...
CATTATCAAACAACCCTGTATTTCCTGTTTTTTTGTATATTTGTGTTTTCATAATTATTTGTTTTATTTGATGCAAATATACGAATAATTATTTGAATAACAATGATTTAATTAATAGAAGTCCCCTTAATAGTAATAATTCTATTCAAACTGAAAACGAATTTGAATTTGTACTTACTGATTTATTAGAAAAACGAAAAATGAAAGTTAAAGAGCTTGTTAAATTAAAACTTAAACTTGCTAAAACGGCATTAGAAATACAGCCTAATATTTTTGAGCTTTCTGAGCTGAAATTAGAATTACAAATGTTGCGTAATATTGATACGAAGCAAGGTGTTGGCACAAGCGGGTATAGTGATAATGTAATTACTAAAAAGGTGCAATTATCAAAAGTTGAGATAATTAAAATGACTGAACACGTAATTGAAAAGATTGACAATACTCAATCTAAAATTGATGAGTTTAATTATTCTCAGGAATTACTTTAAAATATTGGATACCTTTACAAGAATGTAAGCTATTTTTTAATAAGCTAAACACTGAACTAAAACTGACAGCAACTTTTTGATAAGATACTTAATATACAATACTGATTGCTTCAGTTAGAAACGATTCTTAATAATTCAGACTTAGTATTTAATACTTCGTAAAGTTTAACTATTAATTAATACATTTCTTGTAGAGTATCCTTTTTTATGAAACATATATATATTAATTAATATAATGACGCACGTGTAGTGCGTATAAATTCAGGCAATTACAAGATGATAAATTATGAAAACTAAAAAATTCGAACTAAAAAATTTAGAAAATGCAGAAACAATTATTGTTTCTAGTGAAGACAAAAGTATTGATTTCATAAAAGAAAACTCTCTAGTTGTAGTACATGTGGGTAGTTTGAGTAAGCCTAGATACCAATTACGTCCAGAGATATATGTTCTTGAAACTAATCAGCCTCAAACAACGGTTTTTGAATTACCAATAAGAGGTGAAAATATTAAAGTAGAAATAACTGTTTTCTCAAATTGTGATATTGATAAGATTACAGTTCAATTAAATCTATAATATCATTAATGATTTTTTGTTTTGTAAGCCTTGATTGAGCATACTTATTAATAAATTAGATTATGAAATATTTTTTAACAACATTATTCATCTTTACTTGTATCTCTGGTTTTTCACAAACTCAAACTGAAATGAATATTAGTGCTTGGGATACATATAAAAAAGCAGATACAGAATTAAACGATATTTATCAGAAAATTCTAATAGAGTACAAAACAGATACATTGTTTATTCAGAAACTTAGGGTTTCGCAAAGAATATGGATGAAATTTCGCGATGCAGAACTTGAAATGAAATATCCTGAAGAAAATCCAAGATATTATGGAAGTGTTCATCCTATGTGTGAATCAATTTATTTGGAAAAATTAACAATGGAAAGAATAAGGACTTTAAAAATATGGCTAGAGGGGAGTGATAAAACGGATGTTTGTTATGGTTCTGTAAGAATAAATATATAAATTAGCATTATTTTAAAATAACAGAATGAATGAAATAATATCAATAATAGAAAATTTAAACATTCCTAAACCTGATATATCAAGAAAAGTTATAGCTCAGAAAAAGTCAAATATACTTTCTGATCGTTTTATTGGGATGATATATGATGAAGTTTTCAAACAAAAAATAAAATCAATAAATGCAGAAAAAACATATAGGCTGAGTTATGGCAGGTATAGAAATGAAAATTCAAAAAATTATGATTACATAATTACTTATGATAGTATTTACAAAAAAATTCATAAAAGTTTTAAATGGCACATTAAAAGGAATAAAATAAAAGATTTTACTATCATAGATACTGCTAATTATTTAACAGAATTGTTTAATAAAGTAAATTTTTCAAAATTTAAAGCAAAACATAAATTCATTAGACTCACAAAGTGGGGGTATCCTATTACAGTAATTGATAATTTTGGAAAAAAGCGACACGGGACAAGTTTTGAAGCTGATATGATTATTGATGATTTTATTATTGATATAAAAACATATGATAGCATTAAATTCTCACATACTGAATTCCTTCAACTTCTTTTTTATTACGCTTGGACTAATCATTGCAAAAGAGAATTTAATCTGATAGTTACTCGTATGGACGAATCTAATAATGATGCTCCTTCCACTAACTATTTAGGGATTTTTTACTCTAAGCATTCTTATTTATGGACTTTCAATATTTCTGATTTATGTAGTAAAAATGATTTTGAAATTCTTGTTTCATTTATTCTGTCAAATATTGAGGAAACCAATCTTGATTTCCCAAAAGAAATATTAAGCCTATTTTCTTTTGTAAGAAATAAGAAATTTATATATAGAAATCAAAAAAATGAAAGTACAACATTTAATAACATTCAAAAAAATAAGCTACATCAAATTGAGGAATTGATAACCTTAAGATACAAGACAAAAAGCATAAAAAAGAAAGGTGAATTGTCTAACATATTAATTCAAACTAACAAGGAGTACTGTTATTCAAATTATAGGATAAAGTATAATATTAATAGCAAATTTGACTATAAGTCTCAATTTATTGGGAATATTGGCGAAGAAGGAATGCCTACTAAAGAATGTATCTTAAAATATCATAAATTTTTTAATGATTACACAATAGTTGAGAATAAGTTAATGGTAAAAGTCGAATTTTATGGAAAATCAATTGAAGATTTAATTTTTTACATAAAACATATTAATAGATTAATTAATCGTATTGAGTTATTAAATAAACTAAAAGCAAATAATATAAGAGACCTCCTGAAAAATGAAATAGAACTATTCTATTTATATTATAAAGAAAGTGCTTACTTAAATTCTGAAATAGAAAAAATAGAAAATAATACTAATAAGGAAACTGAAAAAATTAAGTCTAATTTACAAGCAAGATTGTCAAAGCTTAAAGGTCTTACAATACTATTTAAAAGAAAAGCAATTTCTTTCAAACAATATAACGATGAGATAAAAAAAATTTGAAGCAGGAAAAATTAAATTTAATACCTAAAATATGATGAAACAAATAACAAAAGAATTAGAATTTCATTTTAATGTAGATAAATATATTGGGGATTCTCAAAATGAAAGAGATATGGCTATTTATAGTGAGGCGATTGTGCTACCAAATAACGTGGATTATAGAAATTTGTTAATTCAAATAAAATTTGGGGATAGTAAAAATATCCCTAATAAAATAAAGATTTATTGCTTTAAGCCAAAGACAGAACTTGAAAAAAGTAAGTTATCCAAGAACAAGCCTTGTACTTTTATCAGTTTTTTTAAACATAATATACAATCCGTATTTCAAAAGCAAAAATCAAAATTTTTAGAAATTAACCCCGAAGTTAATTTTGATGGTAGTGCTTTTGGAATTGAAGAAGCATATTTAATTGAAAGGGTAGGTTTTGATTTTGACAACAATGACTTAATTTCAGACATCTCATTCAAATATCAAATATTCATGAAGGAATAACGTACAATAAAACAATTGTGAGGAATAAGAAAAATAATGAAAACAATAAAAACAAATACAGGGAACGAAGTTAAAATATTTGCTAAAACAATTGAAGATGTTGCTTTAAAGCAAATAGAAGAATTAGCAAATTCTGAAACATATAAAGATTCTACAATCAGAATAATGCCAGACTGCCATGCAGGTATAGGTTGTACCATTGGAACAACTATGAGCATAAAAGACAAAATAACTCCAAATTTAGTATTATTCCTGATTTCTTTGCCGTATTTAGGTCTCCTTTGCATTTTCAAAAACTTGTATAAGGCTGTATCTTTACAGTATGAAAAATACTATTTATCCCAGGGATTACGATGAGAATTTTATAGAATTTGCAAGGAAAGATGTTTTTCCGATTTTCGATTTATGGAGTATCAGACCTTCCAGAAACTCAATAAAAGAATTAATTTCTGGCAATTGTCATAATGAATTTGAAAAGTTTTCTAATTTTATTGAGCAACATTCCTATGAAGATCATCCTTGCGATTTGATTATTTATGTTGGGAGCAGTGAGAAGAATTATCCAACAATCATGTATAATAAATCAAAACAACATTTCATTGTAGGTTTTAAGCAATGTTCTAAAGATTATATAGGTACACCACTAATTTTGCCATATCACTCATAACAAGAATTTGTTATAAATATCCAAACCTTTCCTTCAATTGAATAATATTTTTTGCTTTCATATGAAGATCCATTCTAACAGGAGGTTTAGTACTTCTTTTCAACTTATAAATAATATTGTACCGACATTTTGGTTTGCAGGCAAAAGAATTATGCTTATAGCTTTCATATGCCTGGCCACAGTTCCAACAAATTTTCAAATAACGGATTCTTTCAATTTCTTTAGTAATATAATCCTGAACTCCAGCAACTCCACCACAAGAGGGATATTTTCGTTTTTCTTTAACATATTTTGCTGCAATTATATTATCCTGATACATACTCTTTTTTGTAATATTTTCTTTCATAATAATTTCCTTCCTCTATTAATAATTGCTGCAATATATTTCAATAAAAAATATCACTTTCCTGTAACTCGACTAAGTGGGATTAAGTTCCACTATCATCTTGTAAAAGTTTAAAAGAGATAAAGCAGAGCAAACAAAAAGTTAAGTACAAAATAAAAATTAGTTCAAATACAGATAAGTATTGGTTGGCATAGAGTTGGAAATACTTGATGATAAAATAACGGAATTTCATAATGACATCAAGGGTTACAGCACTATTAATAATGCTTTTTTAGTATTAAAATAAATGAGAAGTAAATAATTAATATTATTTCTTGCAGAAGAAAATTGCAATAAAATAACAACTCACGGCATCTCCCACCTTACTTGTTTTATGAGTGTTTTGGCTATTTTTATGGATATTGGGCTGTGTATGGACAGCAGAGAGCATGTTGATTGGTTTTATCAAATAATCTTTTGGCAGGAAAGAAAAGTCGCAGGTGTGGGTGTAAGCGACTACGGTGGTTGGGGTGGAGTGTATTTCTTTCCTGCCTTTTACAAACCTGCCAGAAAGAAAACTCATAAATACTATACAGCGACTTTCTCAGCTTTAGAAAATGCCAGAATATAATCAGCAGATTTTTGAGCTTGTGATGAAGCTTGAATAATAAACTGTTTATCATTTTTCATAACAGAAAGCCAATTATCAATATAATCTACATTATCAGTTATTCGGTTTTCATATCCTAAGTAAGCCATAATAAAAGCTGAAGAAATTTCCGCCAATATTTCTTCAAAACTGTATTTTTCAGAACCAAATACATTTTCTATTGGTCTGTCTAATCGAGATTTATGTCCTGTCCAGTGCGAACATTCATGAGCCAAAACTGAATAATAAGCCTCTTTTGAAATAAATTGTTTTCTTTCCGGCAAATATATTTTATCCTCACTGTGTCTATAAAAAGCGTCATTTTGCGGAGAATGAACAATATTTGCTCCTGTGCTGTTTATTACGTGTTCGGCTCTTTCATCTTTCTCAAACTCTGTCAAATTTTCCAAATCATTGAGTTTGTAATATTCATCGGGTAATTTTTCAATTTGTGAAATATTAAAAACATTGTATTGTTTTAGGTAACCAAGCTTTTTATAATCCAAATGCTCTATACTTTGACCGCTTTTAAGTAGATGTTCAACAAGTTTAGTTATGTTCTTGCTTGTTTTCTTGTCAAGGTATAAAACGGACTTATAAACTACCATTGCGGCTTTACTCCCTTTTTTAATTCTGCCTTCAAGTTTTGAAAGTTGTTTAAAGGTCATCCAAGAGTTAAAAGTATGATTGTACTTTCTCCCTAGGTAATTCAATAAAAGCTGATTTATTCCGCTGTATGTATGCTTAGATATTGCATTTTGAGCAAATATTGAATCACTCGACAAACTAATCCAAGATTCTGAAAAATTATTTTGTTTATGGTTCTCAAGCATTTCAATAATAATGCTCGTAATTCTGTCATATATAATTTGTGTATTCATATTTTTTCAGTTTTAATTAATTGTAAATCAAGTTTATTAATGAGGGTTTTGAGATTAGGATTTTTCTTAATCATCTTATTAAGATTTATCATATCCCGATTAAGTTTTTTTTTCTTCGATTTGGTTTTTGTTTCGCTCATAAGAAATAGATTTAAAAAAGGTGGTCCATTTAGAACCACCTTTTCAGATTTAAAATTTAATTTGCTCTTCAATTTCACTGATTTTTTCAATCAGTGTACATCTGATTGTTTCAATTACCTTGTTTAAAACTTCGGTATTTGAGGTTTGAAAAGTGTTCCCGCTTTCATCCTTTATTACAATGTTTTCCCCAAACTGCGGAGAACCCACAACAAAAGAATTTAGCTTTTTACGACTTTCTTCTAAAAGCTCCCTTTTTTCAATAAGAGTTTTTAAGTTTTCAATTTTCTCAATTTTTTGGTCGAGACTTAGAACAGGCTTTTGAATGTCTTCAATAGGTTTTTCAACTTTTTCTACTGTTGGCTTAACTTCCTCGTTCTTTTTGATTTCATCAACTTTTTTTTCAACATTTTTCAAAGCTGAAGACTTAATACTTGAAACATCTTTTTTTGTTCCTTTACCGTTTTTTTTAGCTACTGCTGTTTCCATAATTTAAAATTTTAATGATTTATATAAAGATTTGATTAAGAGCGTATTTGTGTAATCCCGACAAAAAATCGGGATGTGTTCGTCTAAACAATTCATTTCTTGAATTGAAAGTCTCACAACATATGCAAATAATAGATTTGAACGTTTTTCAAAATCTATTAATTCCATTATTTTCCGTTTTTTATACATAACTATACTTTTTTAAAATTTTCAATATGCATCTAATGAGTTTTCACGTTTATTCTGCATTTTAAAAGGAAGTTGAAAAGCTATCTACAACAGACTTAGTTCTTAGTGTTCAGAATATTAAAAAAGACTGTAATAATAAGCGGGGGGGATTAAACGGTAAATGTTTTTATAGCAAGGCTGTATTTTGCTCCTGTCAGAATAAAATCTTAATAATATAAATAGAAAAATATTATCAAATAAAGATTTTACTGTCAGGGCCTAAATACTGTGGGTAGGCATAAAAACATTTACTGTTTAATTGGAGAAAAAATGATTAGGAAGATTATTGACTTTGGAGGAACGGAAAAGTCAATGTTCTTTCCATTTTTTTGATGGCTCTTAATATAATATTAATTATTATTCTGAACTCTTAGAAATAAGTATTTATCCTCTGTTTTAGATAGCTTTTCAACTTACTATCTTCGCAGATATAAATGTGAAAACTTATTATATGCAAGCCCCCCGAATTTTAAAATATATTTATGGTATAAAAAAATCAAGGAAAATGATGGAATTAATATTTAATAAAAATTCCTATTAAAATAAATTCATTATTACAATCTAAAGATTATTGTTATTTTTGCAATTGGAATGAGGTATTTAGAATATATAAAATCTAAATAAATCTAAAATCAAAGCAACAAAGTATTTCTAAATAACTATAAGAAATTGAGCTTGAAAGGTTGCTAAGATGTTACTTTGTGACACATTGAGCAATGCAACGAACAGTAGGTTAGCACAATAAGTGGTTTCGATAAATTAATTATTAATGATTAATTAGTTTTCTTAATAGCTTTAATGATACCTGTAAGAAGTTTGATGATTTCAATAGCATCTGGATTAAGACTTTTAAATTAATCCTTAGTTAAATATTCTGTTTCATTTAATAATTCGAGCCAATATATGGTTTCATTTCATTGATAATTAATAATTATCCATTAACAATTAAAAAAGTCCTCCGTTATGGAAAATTTCCATTTGCACATCAGAAAAAGGATTTGCCTTAATTGTTTTATTATTTTTTAAACTAGTTATTTCACCTGTTTCATAATTCACTCTTATTTTATCTCCATCTACAATATCTAATTCATCAATATCAGAATATGTGATAATAGGAAATGCTGCATTAATTGCATTTCTTTCATAGATTGCACCAAACGATTTTGCAATAATACAATGAACTCCCAATGCTGCGAAACAATCAACTGCTTGCTGACGCGAACTGCCTGCACCAAAATTCTTGTGTGTAATTATAATATCTGATGGTTTTGCTTTTTTTGCAAAATCTTCATATCCTTTAAGATTATCAAAAGCGTACTGTCCCATTTCATTAATATCGGTAATTGAAAGATAGCGATTATGGAAAATCATATCTGTATCAATATCATCTTCTTTAATATACCAAACACGACCTTCAACTACGGTTGGCTTTTCCTCAATTTGTTTTGCTTGTTCTTTGGCTTTTTCTATTCGTTCCATTTTTTCACCAATATCAAACAAAGCAGGTTCGTTTGGGATATCATCTTTTGTTGTAATATATCCTGCTACAGCAGAGGCAGCAGTATTGGCAGGTGATGAAATATAAACATCTCCTTTTCCTTGTTTACCCGGAAAATTTCTGTTTCCTGTGCTTATTGTTATTTCGCCCGGTCCGTTCTGACCAACCTGACCTGCTGCACATCCTGCACAACCTGCATTTGAAACCAATGCTCCGGCAGATTTAAAAATTTCAATTATGCCTTCTTCAAGACATTGTTGCCAAATCTCATCGGTTGCAGGAACAATCTTTAACACAACACCAGGAGCAATTTCTCGCCCTTTAAGAACTTTGGCAGCAGCACGCATATCTTCAATTCTTCCATTGGTACAACTACCTATAAATCCTGAATCTATTTTTGTTTTTTTCACCAAATTAATATCAACACTATCGTGTGGTTTACCCGGACGTGATGCCATTGGAACAAACTTTGAAATATCAATAATTTCATTCAATTCATAAACAGCATCATTATCTGCAATTATCTTTTCAATTTTCTTTCCTGTAACTTTTTCACTATTTTTTATAATTTCATCGCTTGGTGATATTAATAAAATTATTGCACCCATTTCAGTTGCCATTGAAGAAACTGTAATTCTTTCGTCTAGTGTTAAAGCATCTATGCTATCGCCGTATATTTCTACAGAATATCCAAGCAATGTATTTGCTCCATACTTTGCAAGTAGGTTCAAAACTATATCTTTAGCAGATACATTTTCGGGTCGTTTTCCTGTAAAACTTAGTTTTGCAGATTTTGGTACTTTAAACCAAATTGAACCTTTAGCAAATGTTGCAGCAATATCTTTATCTCCCATTCCTTGCCCAAAAGCACCAATTGCTCCCATAATGTTTGCATGAGAATCTGTTGAAACAAATGTGCTGCCCGGCCATGTAAAACCATTGTCAATGGCAAGATGTGTTCCTATTCCTGCATTAATATCATAAATTTTAAAACCCTTTTTTCGTGCATACAAACGGCAAATATGCTGATTAACCGCATACTTTTGATCTGAGCCTGTTGGATTACAATCGAAAGTAAAAAATGTTTTTGAAATGTCATCAATACCAAGACCATTATCCTGAAGATTTTTAATAACATTTGCACCTCCAAAGTCTCTTGCTACACGAGCATCAATTATTATATCAATATTTTCTCCGGGATTTACCACATCATATTTTGAGTGATTAGCCAGTATTTTTTCAATAATTGTCATTCCCATAATTAAATAGTTTAATATTTGTTACAAAATTAAATTAAATTTTATATGAAATTTTATTTTTTTTGAATATTTTATAACAATTTATTTTTAGATTTTACTTTGTTTTTCATAGTTTGTAATTACGTAGCTCACTGATATGCCATTAGTCATAAAATCATATCATCTCAATGGCAATATCAAGCCACATAAGCACATCAGCAGGAACTCCTTTTATTGATGAAGTGCTTCGCTTATGGCCTAACCTAACGACTATCAAGTCTTTATCGGGTATAATAAAAATATATTGTCCATATAAACCACGGGCAAACTTCACATCCATTCCTTTGTGTTTTGTCATCCACCATTGATATCCATAAAATTCAACAGTTTTTTCTCCAAATTTTAGATGTGTAGCAGGAGCAAGAGATTCTTTAATATAAGATTCCGATAATAATTGTTTGCCATTCCATTTGCCATTTTGTAAAATAAATTGACCAATTTTAGCAAAATCGCGGGCATTAGAGTTAAAACAGCAAAAAGCTTTTTCGTGTCCATCTTTTTTGTCTATACTCCAGTGAGCAATATGTTTTGCTCCAAGAGGTTGCCATAGTTTTTCTGACATATAATCTGATAATGATTTTCCCGTAGCTTTTTCAATAATAAATGCAAGTATTTGAGTATCTCCACTGGAATATGCAAATTTTTTACCCGGTTCAAAATCAGGAGGTAATTTTTTAATTACTTTTTCAATGTTGTTACCATAATATGATTTTGCAGTATTTCCAAACGGACTGCCATAACTTTCTTTCCAGTTTAAACCGGAACTCATAGTTAAAAGGTCTTTTATTGAAATATTTGCTTTGTCGCCTTCTTTAAAATAATCAAGAAAATCAGCTGCTTTTTGGTTAACGTTTTTAATAAACCCATCGTCAATAGCAAAGCCAATTAAGAGACTCACAAAACTTTTTGACATGGAAAATGAATTGGTGTATGAGTCCTTATTGTATTTGTCCCAGTATTCTTCATGCAAAATCTCGCCTTTATGAATAATTAAATATGATGCTGTTTCGTATTCTAAAATTATTGGGACATAATTAGCAGGAATAGTGTTCTTATTATAATTTTCAGATAACTTCCATTCATGATGTTCTCCTGTTTTTACTTCCCGATATTTAAAAATCTTGTGATCGTCAATATCTGCTTTGTTATAATAAAATGTTTTTACAAGTGTACATGATGAGGCAAAAACAAAGATTAAAATGAGTGCCAAATAAATTTTTTTCATAGTCTTTAAAATTAAATTATTCTATCATTTTTATAAAATCATTTTCTGATATAATTTTAATATTAAGTTTTTTTGCTTTTGATAATTTACTTGGTCCAATTTTATCGCCTACAAGTAAAAAATTGGTTTTTGAAGATATTGAGCTAACATTTTTACCACCGTGCTTAATAATAAGTTCTTTCATTTCATCGCGGGAAAAGCTATGAAATGTTCCTGAAATAATTATTGATTTACCCTCAAGCTTATTTGATACAATTTCAGCAATGTTTTTTTCAGCAGATAAATTAACTCCGGCAGTTTTTAGCTTATTAATAATTTCAATATTGATTTTATTATTAAAATGTTGAATTATTGATTCTGCAATTTTATCTCCAATTTCATCAATACCAATAAGTTCTTCAAAATCGGCTTCAATAAGTTTATCAATATTTTCGAATGAGTTTGCAAGAGTTTTGGCAACAGTTTCGCCAACATATCTAATACCTAATCCGTATAGTACTTTGTTAAAAGCATTTGTTTTAGATTTCTCAAGACTGTTTATCAAATTATCGGCAGATTTTTCGCCAAATCGTTCAAGATTTACAAGTTGTTCTTTTTGTAGAGTATAAAGGTCGGCAATATTATTTATGAGATTGTTTTCAAGCAATAATTCTATTGTTGCCTCAGCACCTGCTATATCCATTGCCTTACGGCTGACAAAGTGCTCAATTTTACCTTTAATTTGCGGTGGACAAGCAAATTCATTTGGACAATAATGTTTTGCTTCGCCTTCGTTTCTTATAAGTTTTGTTTTACATTCAGGGCAATTTGTAATATATTGCACTGCTTGTGATATTATAGGTCGGTTATTATAGTTTACACTAATAATCTTGGGAATTATTTCTCCGCCTTTTTCAATTATTACTGTATCGTCAATACGTAAGTCTAATAGTTCTATTTGGTCGGCATTATGCAAAGATGCTCTTTTTACAATTGTGCCGGAAAGTAGTACAGGTTCCAGATTTCCAACAGGAGTAATAGCTCCGGTTCGTCCTACCTGATAATCTATTGACAATAATTTTGTTTCGGCTTCCTCGGCTTTAAACTTGTATGCTATTGCCCAGCGTGGCGATTTTGCAGTAGAACCAAGCAGTTCTTGTTGTTTTATAGAATTAACTTTAATTACTATGCCATCAATATCGAATGGGAGAAATGTTCTTTCTTTATCCCAGTAATTAATAAATTCAAAAATTTGTTCTATATCAGAGTATTTTTTTATGTACTCAGGAATTTTTAATCCCCATTTTTTTGCATTTTGTAAATTATCATAATGTGAATCACTTGGAAGATCATCACCTATAAGGTAATATAGAAAACAATCTAATTCTCGTTTTGCAACTTCTGTTGTATCTATCATTTTAATACTGCCCGATGTAGCATTACGAGGATTTGCAAACGGCATTTCATTATTTTCTAAACGTAATTTATTTAGTTTTTCAAAAATACTATGTGGCATAAATATTTCGCCTCGTATTACAAATTTATCCGGATAATTATTTCCTGTTAATGTATGAGGAATATTTTTAATAGTTTTTACATTTTGTGTTACATCATCGCCTTTTATGCCATCCCCGCGTGTAATTGCCTGAATAAGTTCTCCTTTATTATAAGTTAAACTTATTGAGACACCATCATATTTAAGTTCACACACATATTCAAAACTTTCTTTTATTGTTTTTTTAATTCTATTATCAAATTCAAGTAATTCTTCTTGCGAGTATGTATTGCTTAAGGAGAGCATTTGAGAAATATGAGTAATTTGTTTAAAATTTTGGTTAATATCACTGCCAACTTTTTCTGTTGGTGAATTGTGTAATTTTAATTCAGGGAAAAGTTTTTCAAGCTCAAAAAGCTCTTTGATCAATACATCATATTCAAAATCGCTTATGCTTGGTTGTGACAAAACATAATAGTTATGATTGTGTTTATTAAGTTCTTTGCTTAGATTTTCGATTCGTATTTTAGCTCGTTCTTTTTTCATTTGAACTTTTTGTAATAATGTTTTAAAATTAATAAAAAAAATTCCAAAAAAAAAGCCCCACAAAATGTGAGGCTTTAATTATTAAGATTAATTATTTATTTTAATAAATTAACTTTTTGAGTAGAAACATTGTTTTCAGTAACAACTTTAACAACGTAAGTACCTTCAGCTAATTCAGAAATATCAATAGTTCTTGTAATATTATTAACAGAAAGAACAACTTCACCAAGCATATTATAAACAACAACATCTGCATTTTCAGCATTTGTAATATTTAATGTACCTGTTGTTGGATTAGGGAACATAGAAAAAATTTCTGCTTTTGCATCAGAAATTCCTACTAATTCACCAAACACAATATCATCTATCATAAAAATAAAAGCATCATTTGTAGTACAGTGGATTCCAACATATACATCTTGACCTACATAAGCTGAAAGATCATACACAACATTAGTCCAAATAGTATCAGCTGCTAATACACCACCTGAAAGAGATGTAGTAAAATCAGCAATATCTGAAGTTGCTGTAGATATAAAAACTTCGTATTGTTCTAAACCATAAGCATCCGTATAAGATCTAACCCACATACCAACATCATCACCAGCAACAACAGTATGCTGAGGAGTAACTAACCAATCATCGTTTGGAGGAGTAGTTGATGCAAAACATGCACCAAATTGTGCACCACCATGTGGTTGAATAGCTGCATCAGTTGCCATTGAAGGAGTAGTTAAAGATGGATTAAAAGCTTGGAATGATCCAGTATATCCAGCATTATTATATGTAATACCAGTAATTGTATATGTAGCACCTGCATCAACATCGTGTTGTACCCATCCTGGGAAAACTATATCAAAAGCAGATATATTTTCAAAATCTCCTAACATATCACCAAAAGGATCGTGTGCCATACCGTCTAATGTAATATCAACAGTACCACCATTAGTTACAATTGAAAATGTTTCATTGAAAGTTCCAGCAACAGTTGGATCAAAATCAAAAGTAAAATCATAAGTCTGACCAGTAGTTAATGAAACAGAACCAGCAACAAATGTAGTTGAAAATGTAGTAGCTGAAAGATCAGTTGCAGAAGTAACTGTTAGTGTTCCACCAGCAGAATTTGTTAATGTAAAAGTACCGGAAGTTGCAGATGTTGCAGTTTCAATGTCACCAGCGTTCCAAGCTAATGGTGTACACCCAGCAACAGGGTTTGGAGGAACTATTCCGTCAACCATTGCTCTGATATTCCAATTAAATGTTAAAGTAGCACTAATCTCATCCATATGTGCCCATCCACTGAAATCCATCCAATTTCCATTTGGGTTAGGAGTAGTAGCACCATCACAACCAGCAGGATAACCGCCAGAAGCATTAAGGAAACACCCAATATAAATATCAGTTGTTGGTATAGCAAAAGGAGTTGTTAAAACCACTTCATTCCAACCTTCAATTGCAGTCCAAACCTGACTGTAAAGTAATGTAACACCTTGGTCTGAATAAATTCTTAATTCTGTACCAGTAACATCAGCTACACCATTAATGTAAAATTTTACCGATGTAATTGTATTACCAACAGAATTGTGCCCGGCTAATGAAGCAGCTGAGTGAAATGCATAAATTCCAAAATCAGCAGCAGCACCAGTACCGATACCATCATTATTAGCAGCATCATAATGTAAAGAGTCAATAACAGCTTTTGAGCTTTTTAAATTATTAACAACTTTATCAACTTTAACAGAAGATAAAACATTGGTGTTCTTCAAATTGCTTTGAGCAAAAATTGCTATTGAGAATATCATCAATAGACTTAATAAAGTAAATTTTTTCATAATTTTTTTTTTGATTAAATTAAATATTAAATTTATAATTAAGGCAAAAATAAAACATTTTTTTTAAAATAAAACATTTTTTTTAATCTTATTAATAACTTTTAAAACATTTATATAGTAAATCATTATTTATTTAAGCAAATAATGGTTAATGTGAGACTAAAATCAGCATATTGAATATAATTGCGTTATTATTAACGAATCATTTCCTGATTTTCTTTGTTGGTCAGAATGGTAAAAGATTTACAAAAAATTTTCAGATTATATCTTGCTATTAACAATAACCAATATCTCTTTTTCTAACTCATTAGCTTTATTTTCTATTTCCGCACCTTTTGCAATAATATCTGCCACATAATCTTTGTCTTCCAAATCAGCAGTATTAATTTTCACATTTAAATACGCTCCCATAACAGCAGAACGAGCAGCTAAAGCCCCAACACCGGCATCTGTTACTGAATTTGGGTTGCCAATTTCAGCCATAGCTTTAATTACTTCCATCGATTTATAAGCATATTCCATAGTTTTAAATGGTACTTCTATAGCATATTTAGTAGCATCTTGTATAGCTTGATGCCTTGTCGCTTTTTCTTCGTCTGTTTTCTTAGGTAAGCCAAATGCATACATTATTTTATTAAAAGCATTTGTATCTTCATCAACCATGTTATTTAACATGTCATGATAATATTTACCTTTATCAGCCCAGTCTGAAAATTCTTCCCACCTATTGTCCCAACCACGTTTATGTGATGATAAATTTGCAACCATAGTTGCTAAAGCGGAACCCATAGCTCCCATATAAGCAGAAATTGAACCACCCCCAGGAGCAGGAGATTCTGAGGCTGTTTCATTAACAAATTCGGTTAATGTCATACCAATTAGCCTTTTTCCATCTTTATTTTCTGTTTCTAAAACGTATTCAATAATTTTTTCTTCAGGTTTAAACTCATAAAGTTCATTAAGACCCATAGATTTAATAGCTATTTTTATTAATTCTTTATCGGAAATACCTGTTGAACGTTGTTGTTGTTTTAAAAAATATTTTCCTGCATCAAGCATTGCATTTAAAGGAATTAATCCTACTAATTCAGAGCCTGTTGCCCTAACACCTCTATCCATTGCTTTTTTACAAACCTCATCAAATGCAATATGAGCTGGTGTTACACTAATGTTTGTTAAATTCATTGATATTTGTGCAATGCCAAATTCTTCAATAAACCAGCCAATACCTTTTACACATTTCAACGAGCCGGGAACCCAAATATCATTTCCTTTTTCATCTTTTGCAATTTTTCCTGTAATAGGGTCGCCTGTTCTTTTCTTTCTTCCTTTTTCTCGAACATCAAAAGCAATTGCATTAGCTCTTCGTGTTGAAGTTGTATTTAAGTTAATATTAAAAGCTACAAGAAAATCTCTTGCACTAACAGCTGTAACACCTGTTTTGGCAACATTGTCATTGAATTCTGCAGGTCCAAAATCTGGTTTCCATTCAGATTTTGAAAGTTTATCTTTTAAAGCTTCATATTCTCCGGAACGACAATATGCAAGATTTCTTCTTTTTTCATTAAAAGCAGCATTTTCATAGCAATAAATTGGAATTTTAAGTTCTTCTCCAATTCTTTTAGAAAGTTTATGGGCATATTCAACAGTTTCTTCCATTGTAATATTTGAAACAGGTACCAAAGGGCATACGTCAGTAGCACCAAAACGTGGATGTTCACCTTTATGTTTTCTCATGTCTATTAGTTCAGAAGCTTTTTTTATTGCTCTAATTGCGGCTTCTAAAACTTCATCGGGAGTCCCAACTATAGTTACTACTGTCCTGTTAGTTGCCGCACCGGGGTCAACATCTAAAAGTTTAACTCCATCAACAGTTTCAATTTGGTCAGTAATTTGTTTGATAATACTCATGTCCCTTCCTTCGCTAAAATTAGGAACACATTCAATTAATTGTTTCATATGGTTATATTTTTATTTGACACATAGCCTGTCCCGATTTATCAGGAGAACTCGCCATTTGATAATCATACCTTCTGTATGAGATTTATTCTCATGGCTCGTTTCATAATGTTTAAATTTTAAAACGTTATGCAATTTTATTTTTCAAGATTCAAAAATATTAATTAATTATTAATATTCTTATGATTTTAATGTATTTTATTCTTATATTATTTTATAATTTTGCATTCTAAATATTTATAAATAAAGTTATGTCAAATAATAAAGTTACAGTTGATACTGCAAAGGAATTGGGGTTATTGCCCGAGGAGTTTGAAAAGATAAAAGAAATATTAGGAAGAATTCCAAATTTCACTGAATTAAGTATTTTTTCGGTAATGTGGTCAGAACATGCCTCATATAAAAACTCAATAAATTTATTGAAGACTTTACCAAGACAGGGAAAACATATTCTCGCTGAAGCCGGTGAAGAAAACGCAGGACTTGTAGATGTTGGTGAAGGTTTGGCATGTGCTTTTAAAATAGAATCACACAATCATCCATCGGCTGTTGAACCATATCAGGGAGCAGCAACCGGTGTTGGAGGAATAAATCGCGATATTTTCACAATGGGGGCAAGACCTGTTGCACAGCTTAATTCTTTGCGCTTTGGAGAAATTGAACTTGACAGAACAAAATGGTTGTTAAAAGGAGTTGTAAAAGGTATAGGCGATTATGGTAATGCTTTTGGAATACCTGTTTTAGGTGGTGAAATATATTTTGATAAATCTTATAATCAAAATCCTTTAGTTAATGCTATGTCAATTGGCTTGATGAAACAAGAAGATATGATTTCAGCTATTTCAAAAGGAAAAGGTAATCCTGTTTATATTGTTGGTTCATCAACAGGTAAAGATGGAATACATGGTGCTACTTTTGCTTCTGCTGACCTTACCGAAGATTCATCAGAAGACATTCCTTCTGTTCAGGTTGGAGATCCTTTTCAGGAAAAGCTATTACTTGAGGCTACTATGGAATTAAACAAATCAGGAGCAATTGTTGGAATGCAGGATATGGGAGCTGCAGGAATAATTTGTTCAACTTCCGAAATGTCTGAAAAAGGTAATCATGGAATGAAAATATATTTGGATAAAGTTCCATTAAGACAAAAAAATATGGAAGCATGGGAAATTTTGCTTTCAGAATCGCAAGAAAGAATGTTGGTAGTAGTTGAAAAAGGGAAAGAAAAAATTGTTGAAGATATTTTTAAAAAATGGGACTTAAATTGTGAAATTATTGGTGAAGTTATTGAAGACGAAAGACTTTATTTTTATATGAATGATGAATTGATTGCAGATGTTCCACCTTATGATTTAGTTTTGGGTGGAGGAGCTCCTGTTTATACAAGAGAAGTTAAGGAACCTGCATATTATAAGGAATATAAAAAATTTAATATTGACGATGTTCCGGAACCTGACGATTTAAAAGAAGTGGCTTGGAAATTATTGAAAAATCCAAATATTGCATCTAAAAAGTGGGTAATTGAACAGTATGATACAATGGTTGGAACAGGTAATATGACAACTAATTTTCAATCTGATGCAGGAATATATAATATAAAAGATACAAACAGGGCATTGGCAATGACTGTTGACTGTAATTCAAGGTATGTAAGTGCAGATCCTGAAATAGGAACTTCCATTGCAGTTGCTGAAGCTGCAAGAAATATCGTTTGTTCAGGAGGAGAACCTACAGCAATAACAAATTGTTTAAATTTTGGAAATCCATATAATCCCGAAGTTTACTGGCAGTTCTCCGGAGCAATAAAGGGAATGGGTAAAGCATGTCGGAAATTTGAAACACCTGTTACTGGTGGAAATGTTAGTTTTTACAACCAAACAGTAATTGGTAAAAATATAGAACCTATTTTCCCAACACCAACAATAGGAATGCTTGGAGTTATTGAAGATACAAAATTGAAAACTTCTCTCGCCTTCAGAAAAAAAGGAAATATGATATATTTAATAGGTAAATCGAGAAATGATATTGCTTCTTCTGAATATCTTGCATCATATCATAATATCGAAAAATCTCCTGCACCGTTTTTTGATTTGGATTTTGAATTTGAATTACATGAAATTGTTAAAGGTTTAATAAAAAATGGGTTTATATCCTCTGCACATGATGTTTCAGAAGGAGGATTATTTATTACATTGCTTGAAAGTTCAATACCAAATTGTCTTGGTTTTGATATTACTACTGATGCAGAAGTTAGAACTGATGCATTTTTATTTGGCGAAGCACAGGGAAGAGTAATTGTTTCTGTCTCTCCTAATCAGGAAACGGAATTTATTGATTTTATGATAGATAGAAAATTCCCTTTTTCGACAGTAGGACATGTAACAAAAGGACAAATACGTGTTGATGATATTTCTTTTGGTTTTATTGATGATGTCAAAAAAGAATATGAAAGCACATTAGAAAATTATTTAAAATAAAATAAAATAAACCACAGATTCACAGATTAAAATTAAGAATTTAATTAATTATTAGTTTTTTCCATAAATATTAAGTCCCTAAGGGGACTAATGTTACATTAAAATATTTTATAAATTAAAATAAATTTTGGTACTACCATACAGTAATTCTGAAAATAATAAGAAACAGCAGGTTTCTGATATGTTTAATCATATTTCCGAGAAATATGATTTTTTAAATCACTTTTTATCATTGGGAATTGATAAATATTGGAGAAAACGTGTTAGAAAAATTGTTGCCAGATTAAACCCGAAAAAAATACTTGATGTTGCCACAGGAACCGGTGATCTTGCTATTGAGCTTTCTAAAATAAATGAAGTTGAAATTACGGGAGTTGATATTGCTGTAAAAATGCTTGAAAAAGGCAAAGCAAAGATTAAAAAAAAGAAATTAGAACAGCGTATTAGTTTTTTTGATGGAGATGCTGAAAATATTAAATTTAATGATAATGAATTTGATGTTGTTACTGTTGCTTTTGGTGTCAGGAATTTTGAAAATATAAATTTAGGCTTAAATGAAATATACAGAGTGCTAAACAATAATGGTCAAATTGTTGTTTTGGAGTTTTCCAAACCAAAAGTATTTCCTATAAAACAGATATTTAATTTATATTTTAAGAATTTGCTTCCATTTTTTGGAAGATTATTTTCAAAAGATAAATCGGCATATAGATATTTATTCGATTCTGTCTTGAAATTCCCTGATAATGAGGATTTTTTGAGACTATTGGAGCAGTCAGGATTTGAAAAGACAAAACAATATAGAATGACTTTTGGCATTTCAACAATTTATATTGGACAAAAATTGTAATATTTGTATAATAATTGCGTTTTTTGAACGAAAATTAAAAACATATTGAAGCAAGCAATTTACATATCATTTATAATTTTTTGTAGTGTTTCTCTGAATGCTCAAAGACAAGGCTTGCCTGTAAACTTACCTGTTTATGACGAGCAAACAATTCATTTTGGAATGGCTCTTGGTTATAATTCTATGGACTTTACTATTCATAACTCGGGTATATTTTATGCTCTTGATTCTATTTATTCTGTAGAAAACCAACCAAAACCTGGGTTTAATATTAATATTGTTTCAAATTTAAATTTGCATAAATATTTCTCGTTTAGAATAATGCCTGGATTAAATTTTGGGCAAAGAAATTTGGAATATATTGTTCATAGCAGAGTTGATTCATCTTTTTTTAAAAAGGTAATGATGATTGAATCAACATTTTTAGATGTTCCTTTTTTGATAAAATACAAATCGAAAAGAATAGGTAATGTCAGACCGTATTTGATTTTTGGCGGGGCATATAAATGGGATCTTGCTTCTCAAAAAACTATTCCTTATGCAGAAAGACCTAAAGTACGCTTAAAACCAATGGATATATATTATGCTGTTGGTTTTGGAACTGATTTTTTCCTTCAATATTTTAAATTTGCTTTAGAAATTAAATTAGAAATTGGAACAAGAAATATTTTAGTTCATGATGCTTCTCAATATACTATGGCAATTGAAAGAATGAACTCAAAAATAATTCATGTTTCCTGTTTGTTTGAAGGTAGCGATATTCGTTCATTTGCAAAAATATTTAGTAGGAATAAAAAATAAATAAACTATGACAAAGGAATTATCATTAATTCTACCAGCTGAGATAGCTTATGTTAAAAGCAATTTAAAAAAAGAAATTGCAAAAGAACTTTCAATACAAGAAAATGATATAGTTCATATCAATATTGTTAAGCGTTCTGTTGATGCAAGAAAAAAGGATATTAAAATTGTTTTAAAAGCTCAAGTGATTGTGGATGAGCCAAATTTCAAAGCTTATAAACCAAAATTTGAATATGTTGATGTTACAAATAAAGAACATGTAATTATTGTTGGAGCAGGACCTGCCGGTTTATATGCAGCATTAAGATTAATTGAAAAAGGAATTAAGCCGATAATTATTGAAAGAGGAAAACAAGTAAGTGAGCGAAAAATAGATATTGCCGATATTTATAAAAACAATATTATTGATCCCGAATCTAATTATTGTTTTGGCGAGGGCGGTGCTGGTGCTTTTTCTGATGGTAAATTATTTACGCGTTCAACAAAACGAGGTGATGTTAACAGAATACTTGAGTTACTGCATTATCATGGAGCAAAAGATGAAATTTTATATGAAACCCATCCGCATATAGGAACAGATAAGTTGCCAAAAATTATTCAGAATATTAGAGAGACTATTCTTGAATATGGTGGAGAAATTCTTTTTGAAACAAAACTTACAGATCTGATTATAGAAAATAATAAGATAAAAGGAATTGAAATTAATAATTCCGATAAAATATTGGGGAAAGCAGTAATATTAGCTACAGGTCATTCAGCAGACGATATTTACGAATTGCTTTTTTCAAAGAATATTGCAATTGAAGCTAAGCCTTTTGCAATGGGAATAAGGGTTGAGCACTCTCAAGAATTAATTGATAATGTTCAATATCATGGAAACAGAGGTAAATATTTACCTGCAGCATCATATAGTTTAAGCACTCAAATTGACGGACGTGGAGTTTATTCTTTTTGTATGTGTCCCGGTGGTTTTATTGTTCCATCTGCAACTTCAAACAATCAACTTGTGGTAAATGGTATGTCATCTTCAGAAAGAAATTCAAAATTTGCAAATAGTGGTATTGCAGTTGAAATACGATTAGAAGATATTCCCGACATTGATAAATACGGAGCATTGGCAGGTTTAAAATTTCAACAACAATTAGAACAAACAGCATATATTAATAGTGGCAAAGGGCAAGTTGCTCCTGTACAATTCTTAGCTGATTTTCTTAAAAATAAAATTTCTGCAAAAATTCCTGAAACATCTTATATCCCGGGTGTAATGTCTTCGCCAATACATCACTGGATGCCTGAAATTATTTCCGACAGATTGAAAAAAGCATTCAATATCTTTAATAATAAAATAAGAGGTTTTATAAATCCCGATGCAGTTATTTTTGCTGTTGAATCAAGAACTTCTTCCACAGTAAGAATACCAAGAAATAAAGAAACATTACAACATATTAATATAAAAGGTCTTTATCCTTGCGGCGAAGGTGCAGGATATTCAGGAGGAATTGTTTCCTCTGCTATTGATGGTGTAAGATGTGCTGAAGCTATTAGTGTGGATTCTTAATAAGAAACCCACATAAAAATAATACACTATTTCCCATGACAATGTTTAAATTTTTTACCGCTTCCACAAGGGCAGGGTTCATTTCTTCCTACTTTTTTATCAATTCTTACGGGTTGTGCTTTTTGATCTTGTTGAGGAACACCTTGTTGTTCGGGGTTGCCACTGTCAGTAACTGCTTCGGGTCTGCTTGTGTCATACTTGCTCATATCAAGTCGCTTCGGTGCATTAGCTTTTTGCACTTCGTTAGTATCTCTGATAGGAATATGTCCTTTCATTAATATCGAAACAATGTTTTTGTTTATTTTATCAAGTATTGTTTTAAAAAGAGTAAATGATTCCAGTTTATAAACAAGTAAAGGATCTTTTTGCTCGTAAGAGGCATTTTGCACCGATTGTTTAAGGTCATCCATTTCTCGCAAATGCTCTTTCCACGAGTCGTCGATATTAGCAAGTATTATTGATTTTTCGTAAGAACGAACCAATTCTTCTGCATCAGAAGTTGCAGCTTTTTCAAGATTTGTAACTATCTGAAATACTTTTTGTCCGTCGCTAATTGGTATTACAATATTTTCGTACTGATGCGATTGTTTTTCATAAACGTCTTTAATTACGGGCATTGCTTTTTTTGTTATATCATCTACTTTTCTTTTAAAAGCATCGATTACAACAGGATATATTTCATCAGTAATTTCGGCGGGATTTAATTTCATGTATTGTTTTTCGTCTATGGGGCAATCAATAGAAAGATTTCGTATTACATTTAATTTAAAATCTTCGTATTCAGAAAAACCATGATGCTCTGTTACTACCGATTCGCAAACATCATTAAACATATTTGCAATATCAACACCAATTCTTTCTCCGTGCAAAGCATGTCGGCGACGAGTATAAACAACTTCACGTTGAGAATTCATTACATCATCATATTCCAACAGACGCTTACGAACGCCAAAATGGTTTTCTTCAACTTTCCTTTGTGCTCTTTCAATAGATTTTGTGATCATAGAGTGCTGAATAACTTCTCCATCTTCTAATCCAAGCCTGTCCATCATTTTGGCAATTCTATCAGAGCCAAATAATCTCATAAGGTCATCTTCCAGACAAACAAAAAACTGCGAACTTCCCGGATCTCCTTGTCTACCGGCACGTCCTCTTAACTGACGGTCAACACGTCTTGATTCGTGCCTTTCGGTACCAATAATTGCCAAACCTCCGGCTTCTACAACTTCAGGACTTAGTTTAATATCCGTACCTCTACCTGCCATATTTGTTGCAATTGTTACATTGCCTGCTCTACCTGCTTCGGCAACAATATCTGCTTCTTTTTGATGCAGTTTTGCATTAAGTATATTATGTTTAATGCCTCTTATTTTAAGCATTCGTCCCAGCAATTCTGATATCTCTACCGAAGTTGTACCAACAAGAACAGGTCTGCCATTTTTTGTAAGTTCAACAATATCGTCAATAACAGCATTATATTTTTCTCTTTTTGTTTTATAAATAAAATCTTCTCTATCGTCTCTAACAATTGGTCTGTTGGTAGGTATTACAACAACATCAAGTTTATAAATGTCCCACAATTCACCTGCTTCGGTTTCGGCAGTACCTGTCATACCTGCAAGTTTGTTATACATTCTAAAATAATTCTGTAAAGTAATTGTTGCAAATGTTTGTGTGGCAGCTTCAACTTTTACATTTTCTTTAGCTTCAATTGCCTGATGCAGACCATCGGAATATCTACGACCTTCCATAACACGTCCGGTTTGTTCATCAACAATTTTAATTTTATTGCCCATTATTACATATTCAACATCTTTTTCGAAAAGTGAATATGCTTTTAATAATTGATTTATTGTATGAACTCTTTCCGATTTAATAGCGAATTCGCCAAGTACTTTATCTTTTTTAATTATCTTTTCTTCATCACTTATATCAGATTTTTCAATATCGACAACTTCACTGCCAATATCGGGTAAAACAAAAAACATATTATCATCCATATCACCTGATATAAGGTCAATTCCTTTTTCCGACAGGTCTATTGTGTTGTTTTTTTCATCAATAACAAAGAAAAGTTCTTCTGTTATTTCCAGCATTCTTTTTTGATTTTCTGCCAAATAAATATTCTCAGTTTTCAGGAGCAATGATTTCATCCCTTCTTCCGATAAGAATTTAATTATTGCTTTGTTTTTTGGCAAACCTTTAAATGCTCTTAATAATAATATTGCACCTTCTTTTTCTGTATCATCGTTTGCAATAAGTTTTTTGGCTTGTGCAAATATATCATTTACAAAATCTTTTTGTACCCGTATCAATTTCTCAACTTTCGGTTTGTATTCATTAAACATTTGATCGTCGCCTTTTGGTACAGGTCCTGAAATAATAAGAGGAGTACGTGCATCATCAATTAAAACACTGTCAACCTCATCAACAATAGCATAGTTATGTTTTCTCTGAACAAGGTCTTCGGGGCTTATTGCCATATTATCACGCAAGTAATCGAAACCAAATTCATTGTTTGTTCCGAAAGTAATATCTGAATTATATGCTTTTCTTCTGTCATCGGAGTTTGGACGATGTTTATCAATACAATCGACCGATAATCCGTGAAATTCGTAAATTGTACCCATCCACTCTGTATCACGTTTTGCAAGGTAATCGTTAACTGTTACAATATGAACGCCTCTGCCTGTAAGTGCATTTAAAAAAACCGGCAATGTAGCAACCACTGTTTTTCCTTCACCTGTTGCCATCTCTGCAATTTTTCCCTGATGTAATGCAACACCACCTACTAACTGCACATCGTAATGTATCATGTTCCATAAAATTTCAACACCTCCTGCTATCCACTTATTGTGGTAAATAGCTTTGTCGCCAATTATTTCAATACTATCTCTTGTTGCAGCAAGATTACGGTCAAAATCGGTAGCATTTACTTCAATTTTTTCATTATCGTTAAATCTATGTGCTGTTTCTTTTACTATTGCAAAAGCTTCTGGTAGTATTTCCATCAAAAAATCTTCAAGCTTATTGTCAATATCTGTTTCTATATTATCTATTTCATCGTATATTGGTTCTCTTTCATTTATATCGAGTTTATTTTCCTCAATATTTTTTTTAAGCTCAGATATTTTATCTTTATCGGGTTTAATATGATCTTGTATTCTTTGTTTAAGAATTTCAGTCTTTTCTCTTAGTTCATCGTTACTAATTGATTGTATCTTGTCATATTCAACAAGTACCTTATCAGCATAAGGTTGTAATTCTTTAATATCTCTTGCTGATTTGTCTCCTACAAATGTCTTTATTACACGATTTATTATACCCATGTTATTTCTTTAATATTATTTAAAAAACAAAAGTAATTAAATTCTAATTATTAGTAAATCTGTGGCTTTTTTTATTTTTCTCTCATAATATTTTTTGCATATTCATTTTTTTATTATATTTGCATATAATTAATGTTTATTCATAATGACATTAGTTTTTTATGGTTAATAATACCCTTAAGGTTCGCCTTAAGGGTTTTTTTGTTTTGAAAAACCCGCTGAGCGGTTTCAAACCATTGTAGCATTAAAATTTATTTTATATCTTTACAAGATGAACGTCAAAAACATAACACTCAATAGTCCGCAAACCCTTGACGTTGTAATGTGGTTTTATAAGCTAAATTTTTCAAATTTATTTCTTGTCAACCAGTCGTTGAATACACGTATTCAGTCATTGAGTACACGTATTCAGTCATTGAGTACACGTATTCAGTCATTGAATACACGTATTCAGCCATTGAGTACACGTATTCAAACATTAAATACACGCATATATTTATTAATTTTTATTTTTTTTATATGAAAAAGGTTACGATTTTATTTTTAGGTATTGTGCTTATTGGCACTATTGCATTTACAGGATGCAAAAAAAAAGAAGGTTGTACAGACCGAATTGCAACAAATTATTGTGATGATTGTAAAAAAGATGATGGTAGTTGTGAATATGAGAGAGGTACTATAGCCCCAATGGCACGGATTAACGAATAGTAATCCATGCCCCCAACCTACGTCCATAAAAGCTATCTCAATTCCCTTTCGTAATTTGAATTATCTGTTCTTTTAAAGCTTTGATCTTTGTTTCAGCATCTGCAAGCTTTTTCTTTTCCATTTCAACAACTTTTTCGGGAGCATTATTTACAAACTTTTCGTTTGATAGTTTTTTAGATACCGAAATATGAAAGCCTTCATTATATTTTAATTCTGTTTCAAGTTTTTTCAATTCTTCCTCTTTGTTTATCATATTGCCAACAGGAATAAAAAATTCTGTTGTTTTAACCATAAAAGAAACTACATTATCTATTTTTTGTTTTGTATATGATATTTCCGATAAGTTGCAAAGCTTAGAAATAACTGTTTTAAAATCGTCAACAAATTTATCGCTTTCTTTTACATGCAATACTAATTGTTTTTTCATAGGAATATTCTTTTCCTTTCTTATAGCTCTTACAGACGATATTACTTCTTTTGTGTTTTCAAACTTACTTATTGTATCATTATTAAAACCTGTGTTTTCCGGCATTAATGATATCATAATGCTTTCTCCATCTTTTCTATCCTCAATAAGATGCCATATTTCTTCTGTAATAAAAGGCATAAAAGGGTGAAGGAGTTTAAGCAGTTTTTCAAAAAACTCAATAGTAGAATTTAAGGTTTTATTATCAATAGGTTTTTGATATTCTGGTTTTATAATTTCAAGATACCATGAAGAAAACTCATCCCAAAACAATTTATAACTTGTCATTAAAGCATCGGATATTCTGTATTTTGAATAATGGTCATCAATAAGCTCAATTGTTTTATTTAATTTTGAATTAAACCAGTCAATAGCAATTTTAGATGCTTCGGGTTGTTCTATGTTTTTGTCTATTTCCCATGTTTTAACAAGGCGAAACGCATTCCATATTTTATTGCCAAAATTTCTGCCTTGCTCTATCAGGCTTTCATCAAATAGTAAATCGTTTCCGGCAGGGGAGCATAAAAGCATACCTACACGAACGCCATCGGCACCATATTTTTTTATTATTTCAATAGGGTCGGGAGAATTGCCAAGTTGTTTTGACATTTTTCGCCTTTGTTTATCACGAACTATTCCTGTTAGGTAAACATTTTTAAATGGTTTTTCGTTACGATATTCATAACCCGCAATAATCATACGAGCAACCCAAAAGAATAAAATTTCAGGTGCTGTAACCAAATCGTTGGTTGGGTAATAGTATTTTATATCATCATTATCGGGATTGTTTATGCCGTCGAAAACCGAAATTGGCCATAACCATGATGAAAACCATGTGTCAAGTACATCTTCGTCTTGTGTTAGATCGTTTATTGTAAGTTTACTGTTTTTTGCTTTTGCAATTTCTAATGCTTCTTCTTTAGTTTTTGCAATTACATAGCTACCATCGGGCAGATAGTATGCAGGAATTCTGTGTCCCCACCACAATTGACGCGAAATACACCAATCTTTAACATTTTCCATCCAGTGGCGATAAGTATTTTTAAATTTTGCAGGATGCAGTTTGATGGAATCATTCATTACATTCTCAAAAGCCGGCTTGGATATTTCTTTCATTTTCATGAACCATTGAGTAGAGAGTTTAGGCTCTATAACAGTATTTGTTCTTTCAGACCTTCCAACTTTATTTTGATAATCTTCTACTTTTTCAAGAATCCCCAATTCATCAAGTTTTTTTGCAGCAAGTTTTCTTGCAACATCTCTGTCTTCTCCAATAAATAAAACTGCGTTTTCATTAAGCGTTCCATTGTCATTAAATATATCTATTGATTGTAAATTATGTTTTTGTCCTATTTCATAATCGTTTATATCGTGTGCCGGGGTAATTTTTAAACATCCTGTTCCAAATTCCATATCAACATATTCGTCCATAATAATAGGTACGGTTCTGTTGACCATTGGCACAATTACCTGTTTCCCTTTAAGGTGTTTGTATCTTTCATCTTTTGGATTTACACAAACGGCGGTATCGCCAAGAATTGTTTCTGGTCTTGTTGTAGCAATAGTTATCAATTCATCGGAATTTTCAATTTTATATCTAACATAATATAATTTTGAATTTTCTTCTGTGTGTATTACTTCTTCGTCAGAAACTGCTGTTTGGGCTTGCGGATCCCAGTTCACCATTCTTACTCCACGATATATCAGACCTTTATTATATAAATCGATAAAAACATTTATTACACTTTCCGAAAGGTCTTCATCCATAGTGAATTTAGTTCTTGTCCAATCGCATGAAGCACCAAGTTTTTTTAGTTGTTCCAGAATTATGCCTCCATGTTTTTCTTTCCATTCCCAGGCATATTCCAAAAATTTTTCTCTTGTAAGTTCAGATTTTTTAATTCCTTTTTCACTCAACATTTTCACAACTTTTGCTTCTGTAGCTATTGAAGCATGGTCGGTTCCGGGTACCCACAGTGCATTTTTGCCCATCATTCTGGCTCGTCTTACTAATACATCTTGTAGGGTATTGTTAAGCATGTGCCCCATGTGTAAAACACCGGTTACATTTGGCGGAGGTATTACTATGCAATATGCTTCTCTCTTGTCTGGCTCCGATTCAAAAAACCCTTTGTTTATCCAGTATTCATACCATTTATCTTCGGTTAACAGAGGATTGTATTGTGTTGGGATATTCATAATTTACAATATTCTAAAAAATAAGCTTACAAAAGTATGGATTTTTTTAGAATTTTGAAGATAGAAGATGAAAATATGTAAGGTAGGGACACATTTTGAAATAAAAAAAAGCCTATCGAATTCGATAGGCTTATGCAATACTAAAAAGTCAAAGAAAATATTATATTACTTTCACATTTATCGCGTTTAAGCCTTTTGGGCCTTCTTCTACATCATAGCTAACTTTGTCTCCTTCAGTTATCTGATCGATTAGTCCGTTTTGATGTACAAATACATCTTTACCACCATCATCAGGGGCTATGAATCCAAAACTTTTAGAATTGTTGAAAAATTTTACTGTTCCTTTATTCATGATTATTAATTTATATGAACCACAAAAATAGTATTATTTTTTATAATAGTATAGTTTTATGTAATTTAAATTTTATTTTTTGTTTTTTGTTTATAAGCTGTGCTTAGCTTGGTGTTAGTGTAAATGTTGTGATATTTTTCATATTTTTTGTTTTGATATTTTAAAACACAATTTAAGCACAATACACTTTTTATCTAAAAAAGGCAACTATTTCATTTTTTTCTCGTCTTTTTATTATAACAGAATAATATAGAAAATTATTTATGCAATCAATAGGTTTATTTATTTATTCCAACTAACTTTACATTTATGAGAAAATATATATTATTAATAATATGTGCCTTATTTGCGGTTACAATATTATACTCACAAGAAATATGCGATAATGGAATAGATGACGATGGTGACGGATTAATTGATATGAATGATGTTACCGATTGTTTTTGTACTGGTTCTTCATCTTCAGTATCATCTTTAATCCCAAATCCTTCTTTTGAAGACTATTCATGCTGTCCGTCTACTTTTTCACAATTAAGTTGTGCAAACACCTGGATTCAGGCATCAGATGCTACTTCAGACTACTTAAATACATGTGGATACGTTTTTAATGCTGCTATTGCAGCCGGATTGGTTCCTTTTCCTAATGGGAATGGAGTTGTTGGTGCAATTTTTTCGCCAGGATATCAGGAATATGTAGGAGCTTGTTTACCTAGTCCATTATTAGCAGGAACACCATACACAATTGAGATAGACATTGCCTCAACTCCTATAGATGGATGGGGTGAAGTATGCAATGGTGGTGTTATTTTCTACGGTCCTCTTGATATTACAATATTCGGAGCAGCCAATTGCGCTAGTTTGCCTTTTTCAGGATATGGTTGTCCACCAGCTCCTTGGTATGTTCTCGGAACTGTTAATTATACACCGGTTACTTCTTGGGGAACTATTTCGATAACATTTACTCCTACAGCCAATGTTGGGGCAATTGTGATTGGGTCTCCCTGTGCTTTACCTGCCAGTTATAGTAATGCTTGTTATCCGTACTTCTATTTTGATAATTTGACCTTAAATGAAACAGCCAATTTTGGACTTCCAATAACAGAAAGTGGTCATATCTGCACCAATGATTTATCTTTAACTGTTGTACCTACTGTATCCGGAACAGTCCAATGGTTTTATAATGGAGTAGCTATGGCGGGAGAAACTAATACTACTTTAAACATTTCTGCTAATGGATATCCTATGGGAGACTATATGGCAGTATTTACTTATGGAACAGAATGCACAACTGCATCAATAACTATAGATTATACTTATCCGGTGGCTTCTGCATCAAATGATGAAACTATATGTAGTGGAAGTTCTGTAAATATTTCTGCAAGTGGAGGAACAACATATAATTGGGATAATGGATTGGGTGCCGGAGCTTCTCATTCAGTAAGCCCAACAGTTACAACAACATATAATGTTACTGTAATTGATGCTTTGGGTTGCGAAGATTATGAAAGTGTAACCATAACAGTAGAGCAAACACCTGTGGCAAATGCAGGCATTGATGCTACTTTATGTGGCGATAATTATACATTCACAGCTGTTGCCAGTTTAGGAACAGGAACCTGGACTTATACAGGACCAGGTAATGCCATTTTTGTACCAAATGCAAATACCGCTAATGCAACAGTTACAGTTGATGCATGGGGTACCTATACTTTTACGTGGACAGAAGATAATAATGGATGCACAGATAGTGACGATGTAATAGTTACATTTAACGATACACCAACATCCGATTTTACAGTTGCACCTAATTCTGTATGTATAGGAGACGATGTTACAGTTACATATACAGGTACAGGTTCTCCTACGGCTACCTATAACTGGAATTTTGATGGAGGAAATGCAAATACAGGAGTTGGACAAGGACCCCATACTGTTAATTGGCCAAGTTCCGGAACAGCAACAATATCACTAACGGTAACAGAAAATGGTTGCACATCTCTTATTACAACTCAAGATGTAACTATTTATCCTTCTCCGATTGCAAATGCAGGTACAGGTGGCACTTTTTGTAGCGATAATTACACATTTACTGCTATGGCAAGTATTGGAACAGGAACTTGGACTTATACAGGACCCGGTAATGCCAGTTTTGCACCAAATGCTAATACTGCAAATACAACAGTTACAGTTGATACTTGGGGTACTTATACTTTTACGTGGACGGAAATTAACAATGGTTGTGTTGATAGTGATGATGTAATAATTACTTTCAATTATACACCAACATCCGATTTTACAGTTGTACCTAATTCTGTATGTATAGGAGAAGATGTTACAGTTACATATACGGGAACAGGATCACCAACGGGTAATTATATTTGGAATTTTGATGGAGGAAATGCAAATACAGGAATTGGACAAGGACCACATACAGTAAATTGGTCAACAGCTACTAATGCAAATATTACATTACAAGTTGAAGAAGGTGGTTGTTATTCGCTTATAACAACTGTTCCCGTTACAATTTATGCCCCATATACATCAACATTTTCTGTTACACAACCTTTATGTTTTGGCGATGATGCAATATTAACTTATACAGGAAACGCACCATCTACAGCAACTTTTATTTGGACTTTTGGTGGAGGTAGTGCAAGTCCGGGAGGAACTGTTATTGGACCTCAATATGTGAATTATGCAACAACAAATACTTACGATGTTAGTTTGCAGGTTGTGGAAAATGGATGCGTTTCAACAGTAACTACTTCTCAGGTAATTGTTCCCGAACAATTATCCAGCAGTATAGTTGCTACAAACATTTTATGTTTTGGAGAACTAAATGGTGCCGCAGATTTAACTGTTTCAGGAGGTGTATTACCGCACACATTTTTGTGGTCAGACCAAAGTACAGATGAAGATATATTTAATGTGGCTGCTGATGATTATGGAGTTA